>Ga0255753_1003530_pt1 | contig 16274 bp, 9 predicted proteins | sample 041ome_10_FD_179953 | JGI IMG/M metagenome (GOLD analysis project Ga0255753, IMG submission 179953) | Coastal salt marsh microbial communities from the Groves Creek Marsh, Skidaway Island, Georgia - 041412US metaG (version 2) | ecosystem: Environmental > Aquatic > Marine > Intertidal zone > Salt...
AGTGAAGTAAAAAATGCGGCAACTTTTGGGTTGAGGAGACCGATCAGAAAGCCATTTCTGAAGGCAAAAAAAAGGTTTTTTGGAGCTTGGGGTTTTCTTATATCTGTATTTGTATTTTTGGCAGAAATTATCATTGATGTGCCCATCCAAAGTAGTAAAAGTGCGCCTCCTAATTTTATAAAGAAAAAAAAGTTATTCTCTGTCCCTAAAAGAAAACTTATGCCCAACCCCGTTGATAATGCATAAATAAAAATAGCTACTCCATGTCCAACCGCACTCGAGAAACCTGCCTTTCGACCAAATTTCATTGATATTGATAAAATTACAATCAAACTTGGCCCAGGAGAAAGTGCGCCCGCTACACAGATTGTAATTAGAGAAACCCAATCATAAAAATTCATCTGTAAAAACCATGATTTTTTTTATTCTGCATATGTTTTTTGAAAAAAATAATATAATGTGATTAAGTGTTAAAATTCAGGTTAGTCCGATGAGTAATTAGGTTGTATTTAATTGATTTAAAATTTTCAGTTTTCTCTAAATGACCCTCAACTTATATCCTATATTAATTCCTCTTGCACCTTTGTTTGCTGCTCTGATTACACCGTTCCCTGTCCGCAAGAATCATTTCTCTAATTATGTTTTTAGTTGGATGCTAATGTTTTTTAGCTTTTTGGCATCCTTGGTGCTGCTTGCTCAGGTGATACAAGACCATGAAGTTAAACGAATAGTATTATTCTCTTGGGGGTGGAGCCTCTTGCCAGAGGTTGCTATGTCGGTGGACCGGCTTTCTTCCGTTATGTTGGTATTTATATCAGGATTTGGGGTTCTATTGTATCGTTATTCTGTCAGATATCTCCAACAAGATTCTGGGCATGATAGGTATCAAACCCTACTTGCACTAAGTATTTCATCTTTATTATTTATGGTTGCGTGCGCTGATTTATTTATGCTTTTCATTTTCTGGCAACTATTAACTTTCTTCCTTTCATTGCTCTCTCATAATTATTCTCATGGTCCTACAATTAAGAGTGGTTTTCGCACTTTCATTACCTTACGAGGAGGGGACCTAATGTTCGTTAGCGGAATTGCTCTTGCTTATCATCTGTATGGAACTCTAGAGTTCAATATTCTTTTTACTCGTGCTTCTGCTGATCAAACCGTGTTTTCAATCTTTGGCTCAGGGTTTCAAATATCTGGTGTAACGCTAATTACTTTTTTAATTTTTATTGGTGCTATGAGCAAATCTGCTCAAATACCACTTCATATGTGGTTGCCAGATTCTCTTTTTGCACCTACCCCCATTCATGCTCTATTACATGCTGGTTTAATAAATGCAGGGGGGTTTTTGCTTGCCCGTTTGGCTCCATTATATTCATTGAGTTCTACTACTTTACATATTGTTCTTCTTATTGGATTTCTCACAGCAATTCTAGCCACATCTATGATGCTGGTGCAAAGCGACATAAAAAAAACGCTAGGTTACTCCACCATTGGTCAAATGGGTTTTATGATGATGGAATGTGGGCTTGGGGCATTTCATCTTGCTATTTTTCACTTGATGGCCCACGGAATTTTTAAAGCTGATATATTTCTTAATATTGGTAAGGGTATTCAAAATGCACGAATTAACCCTTCCATACCTTTTAAACATACCAAAAGCAAAATCACTGATTACCCAAGCTTAATTTCAGCTTTCGCTTTTTCCTTACTTTTTCCATTAATAATCTTATTCTGTTCTCATATGTTTCTTGGAATTCACCTTTTGGATAATCATGGATCAATAATTTTTTTACTTTTTAGCTGGGCAACTACGTCTCAAGCTATGCTCACACTCTTTAGACTGGGAAAACCACTAAAATCTAAAATTGGCATGCTATTAGCAATTTCATTTATAGGGACAATTTATTTCTTTGCGGCAGAGAGTTTCATACATTTTATCACTATTAATCCACTTGAAGTTGAGGGATATCTTCTTGCAGGCGCATTGCCATTTAATATGTTTTTACTTTTGGTAACAATAATTGTGCTTTTGATAACTTTGGGCTGGTATTTTTCTTTATTTCAATTCTACGATATTGAAAAATTTCCATTAGGAATTTGGTTAAAAAGAAGCATTTATTTATTACTTTTAAACCGTCTATATTTGGATCATATTTCGGAACAAATATTCCATTCTCTCAGGATGATTGGCAAGAATTTCAATCAAAAGCACTCTATATTCATAATTTTTTTAATAATCCCAATTTTATTTTTATATTTTCAGAAAGCTACTTTTTCTGGAACTTCTCTTGAAACGGTCCTAATTTTTGTGGCCTCAGCTTTATGTCTTCCTTTGTTTCCTATTCATGGATTATATATAAATGTAGTAACTAAAACTTCCAGAATGCCAAGGTTATGTTTGGCAATTTTTTTTCCTGGTTTTGGTTTTTATCTTCTGAATTCTGTAATATCTGAATTACCAATAGAATTCTTACGACTAATAACTATTTTCTCCGCTATGGGGGCATTGTGGGCCATAATTAAAACACTAACCCAAGTTTCTATTTTAAGTTTTATTTCTTATGCCGCGGTTGCGCTCTACTCAATATTTTGGTTGGTAATAGCGCAAAACGGATATATCTCGGATCATTCGATCGGCTACCTTTGCTCTTTAACCATTGTTGTTTGGGGGATGGTTTTCGCAATGGGTCAATTAATTATGCGTTACGGCGAATTTGAAATAGGAGATGTTCCTGGTCTTTTCAAAACTATGCCCTATTTTTCCTTTCTATTCGTATTGCTTATTATGGTTGCAATTGGGTTGCCCCCTTTTAGTCTCTTCTTTGGGTATATTGGCATTTTGATGAGTAATGCGATTGTTCTTTCATCAGAATTTGTTGGAATAATTTTAATTTGGTTTTTTTCTTGTTTGTATTTTTTCCAAATGATGCAATCCGTTCTCTTTGGAGTAGCTAGGGAAGATATACTTTATAAAGACCTTGGTTTTATCGAAATAGCGATTTTAGTAATAGTTGTTACATTGTTGATAATCCCGGTTAATGTTGTTTTATACTGGTTATCTTTTACAGTTAATTCATTTTTAATATTTAGCGGTATTTCATTATGAATTCGACTCAAGAAGAAGAATTTTTAGAATTGATCAATATAGTAGATAAAGCGAGCCATGTTATCGGATATAATTGGCCGATGACCTATTTTGTCCATCATAACCCAATAAGCAGGCTTGAGACTATACCTTTTCATAAAGCAATCGACTTAGCTAATCACTTTTTGAAAAGTCGAGGATATCTCTCAAACGAAATGTACAGAAAACAGGTGAATACCGGTAGAATAAAAATTGAACATCTTAATGCTGCTATCCAGTCATATATTTCTAAAACTGGTGTTGATAATAGTGTGGAATTAAATGGAAAAGAAATAAAAAGGTCTCAGGTCATTCGAGCACATCTTTTAAACGGTATTACAGCTCCAACCTGTAAACAAATTAATGAAATAATAGAGACTCATCAAGACGAAAAACTAATAAGATTTATTTCAAAAAAAATACAAAAAAAATATGTAGAAAGAGCAAATTCAAAATTAGTTTATCAGAAAATGACTGCGGCTGAATGGTGCGATTCCACTTTTGGCACAAATTTAGTGTTTCGGGTAAATAATGAACTTATAAAATGGTGTGGTTCTTTCCTAGATGAAGGGCACGCTATATGGCCTCTGCCTGGTCGACAAAAAGGTTTTTACGAGGCTTGGCGTTCTTTAGCAATGAATGAATGGTCAACATGTGGAATAAAAAATAGTAAAAAGAAAATAAATGAACTTTCTAACAACCCTTTTTCCATAGTTGTTGAAAAACTGAATACACTAGGTGTTCCAAAGGAATATTGGCAAGATTATATCTCTCTCCATCTTGCTAGTTTGCATGGCTGGGCTAGCTTCATTAATTGGCGATCAAAAAATAGTGAGTATGAATGGCAAAAAGCATATCCGATCGATTTAATTCAATATCTTGGTATTAGATTATTTTATGAATGTGAATTAGTCGAGCAAACTTGTCGGCATGAAATTAATAAAGAGGGTAACTTCAAAACAATTTTATCTTTTGAGTCCAGTAAGCTTAAGGAAATCCTGTCAATTGAGAGCAAAAAACTTGAAGACTCCTGGAAAATTTTACGATTGTTGGAGTTTTTAGGGGTTGATAAAAACATTATTCTAGAGGCAACTCCAATAAAAATGGAAGACCTGCTTATTTGGGTGAATGAGTTGGAAGAAAAGGAGCATGGACCTATTTGGTTAGATGCTTTCGAACGTGGTTATATTGATGACTTAATTTTCAAGGTTAATACTAACGTCAATTATATTGCAGAGAAAACTAGCCAAAATCAAAGACCCTCAGCTCAAATGATTTTTTGTATAGACGTAAGATCGGAGCCTTTTAGGAGAAATCTGGAATCAATAGGAAACTATGAAACATATGGTTTTGCAGGGTTTTTTGGCATTCCAATAAGCTTCTGTTCATATGATAAACATCATTTTACAGCACAGTGCCCAGCGATTATTCATCCAAAGCATGTTGTTCGTGAGGTTATTCGGGATGGCCAAGATAAAAAAACAAATAAGAATGAGAATGTAGAAAAGGTATTAGAATTAATAAATAATACTTTTAAAAGCATGAAGAATCATTTTGTCGCCCCTTTTGCAGCAGTTGAGGCTTTTGGTTGGTTTTTTGGCTGGCATTTAATAGAAAGAACTTTTTTTCCTGGTGTGTATAGGAAATTGTCGAAACCATTAAAAAATATTCTGGTTTCACCTTTAAATACAGAAATTATGATAAATCAAGACAACGCAAATTTAGATTTGAGTGAAGAAAAGCAAATTACTTATATAGAAGATGCCTTGAGGACTATTGGTCTAACTGAAAATTTTGCACGACTTATATTAGTTGTTGGTCATGCTAGCTTGTCTGATAACAATCCATATGAGGCGGCACTGAACTGTGGAGCTTGTGGAGGAAACTCTGGTGAGCCAAATTCTCGTTTATTCACTAAAATAGCTAATAATCAAAAGATACGCCAAAAACTTAAAACAAATGGTATAAACATTCCAGATAATACACGTTTTGTTAGCGCTCTACATAATACTACAACAGATGAAATACAAATTTATGACATAGAGGACATACCTGAAGCCTATTTAAAAGAATTGAATGCATTAAAATTGGACTTAGAAAGGGCAGCAGTCATAAATAATGTTGAGAGGTGCAAAAAATTACCTGGCACAAATAAAAATTATACACCTAAACAAGCAAAAAAAGAAGTGATAAGGAGGTCTGGTGACTGGAGTGAGACACGACCAGAATGGGGACTTTCTGGCAATGCATCTTTTATCATAGGACGGCGTGATTTAACGCTAAACGTAAACCTAAATGGTAGAACATTTTTGAATTCTTATGATTATACCAAAGACCCAGAGGGTGCTTTTTTACAAGGTATAATGATGGGGCCTTTGATTGTTGGCCAATGGATAAATGCGGAGCATTACTTTTCTACAACTGACCCAGAGATTTTTGGCAGTGGAAACAAGATATATCATAACATAGTTGGAAATGTTGGGGTAATGTCTGGCCCTCAGAGCGATCTAAGAGTGGGTCTTCCATTGCAGACAACCACTATAGGGGAAATAAATTTTCATGAACCCTTGAGGCTATGTGTGTTTGTCGAAGCTCCTCGCAAAATAATTCAGGACATAATTAATAGACAAGCTTCATTAAAATCACTTTGCCAGAATGAATGGATACATTTGTTTTCAATAGAATATTCCATTAACACCGAAATTTTTAGGTATACGGCCGTAAATGGATGGGCAAAAATCCAGTAGAAATTATGTCCGCTTCAAATTTATAATAAAAAAGGATTTTTGGGGATGCCATTGATCAGCTTTAATTTTTAAATTCGGTGAGTCAAAAAGGCATCACAGGAATGTTGTTTTCGTCAAGAAACAAATCCCATTTTTTTTCCAAACCATTTAATTGCCATATTGTATATAAATGAGGAAACAAATCACCTCCTCTGGACGGTTCCCACTTTAGTGGCAAGTATTTCGCATCAACTTCGATCAAAACCAAGTCTTCTTGGCCTTTGAAATGCATTCTCGCAGTAGTTTTTAACTGGTCTTTAGTTGAAAAATGGATAAAGCCGTCTGATAAATCTATCTTTGAACCACGAAAAAAGCCTTCCTTTACAGCTGTCTCCCATTCTTCAAGATAACAAATTTTATAAATTTTTCTTTTCATGTTTTCACAACAAAATTTTTACACTTTTATCAAGTCACTCTTGAATACTATTTTAGAGATGCCTAAATGCTACGTAGAATAAAACGTTTGTTTCTTCAATAAACTGATGAATTTAAAAAATAGAGGAAAACCAGTAAAATGACCATCGAAAACAGAGCATTTGAGGCAGATACAAGTAAAATATTAGACATTGTTATTCATTCGCTTTATTCTAATCGTGAAATATTCTTACGTGAACTCATATCAAATGCATCAGACGCGCTTGATAAACGGCGATTTATTGCTTCAACAGATCAATCACTTCAAGCTGAGCAAGAACTGCAGATCCATATAAAATCTGATAAAAAAGCAAAAACGCTTACTATATCAGATAACGGTATTGGGATGGATTCAGATGATATGGTATCGTCACTTGGTACGATTGCACGTTCTGGCACTCAGAATTTTATAAAACAGCTTGAAGCATCAAAGGAAAATGATGATAGCAAACTCTCTCTTATAGGGCAGTTTGGCGTTGGATTTTATGCTGCATTCATGGTGGCAGAAACAGTTGATGTTATCTCTAGAAAAGCGGGCAGTGATAAGGCATTTAAATGGCATTCGGATGGCGCAACTGGATATAGCCTTGATAATGCAGAGCGCAGTGAAGCTGGAACGGATATCATTCTTCATCTGAAAAAAGATGCAAAGGAATTTCTAGAAGAGCAGAGAATTTCCTATATGATAAAGAAATATTCTGACCATCTGTCAGCCCCAATATATTGGCAGAATGCAGAAGAAAGCAAGATGCTAAATAGTGCTTCCGCAATCTGGACTAGACCAAAGTCAGAAATCACACAAGAGCAATATACTTCCTTCTATCAGCAAGCAAGTGCTGCTTATGATACGCCTTATTTAACCCTGCATAATGTCACAGAAGGAGTTACAAACTTTACCAGCCTGTTATTTGTGCCAAGCACGCGCCCGGTGGATTTATTTAATCCAGAGCGTAAATCACGCCTGCAACTATACATAAACCGCGTGTTCATAACCGATGAATGTGAGGATCTGGTTCCAAATTGGCTTCGATTTGTGCGCGGCGTTGTGGATACCCCTGACCTTGATTTAAATGTTAGCAGAGAGATGCTACAACAAGTTCCTGCAATTAATAAAATCAAGAAATCTATTATCAGACGCGTATTGTCTGAGTTAAAAAAACAGGCAGGAAAAAATCAGGAGGCGTATGAGAATTTCTGGCTTGAATTTGGCTTGGTGGTTAAAGAAGGTCTCTATGAGGATGCAGATTTCAGGGAAAAAATCTTGGAACTATGCCGGTTTTATTCATGCAGAAAAGGCGGCTATATCAGTATTGCCGAATATGTTTCTGAGATGAAAGAAAAGCAAGAAGAAATTTATTATTTATCTTCTGAAACAGTAGAGCAGGCAGAAATTAGCCCCCATATTGAGGGATTTAAAGCGCGTGATATTGATGTCATTGTTTTAAGTGATCCTATCGATGAGTTTTGGCTTCCACTAGTTCCAGAATTTGAGGGTAAGAAGTTTAAGTCTGCAAGCAGAGGCGCGCATGATTTGGATAAATTTGAGCAAGAGGATACTGAAAAGAAAAAAGCAGATCCTTCTGAATTTGATATGCTAATCGCTCGCATTAAAACCAATTTAGGAGAGCAAATAGCAGATGTCCGATTATCATCAACGCTAACTGAAAGCCCGGCCTGTCTGGTAGTAGACGAGAACGGCATGGATATTCAGATGGAGCGATTAATGAAAGCTCATAACAAAGATTTTCAAGGCGTGCCTCGAATTCTGGAATTAAACCCAGACCATGATTTGGTAGCAGCATTAAATAAAATGGCAGATGCAAAATCAGGAAGCAAGGAGAATGGGCTTGTTGATGATGCCTCCCATTTGCTATTCGACCAGGCACAAATTCTTGAGGGGCGCATGCCCTCTGATCTAACCGCATTTTCTAAACGGATGACGCGGGTTATGGCCTGTTCTATTATGGATGATACTCAGACGAAATAGCAAATTCTTCAACCAGCAATTCTGGAAAAAGAAGCATGCTTGCAATCAGCGCTACTGGCTTTGGGGTGCTGGGCTGAGATATCAGAGTAAGCTTGCCGCCATTATACACAAATTGCATTACAGGTGTTATTAGCCACTGTCCATTAGCAGGCATGATTGCAAGAACCAAATTCTGCATTTTTTTTGCGCTGTTATGATACTCATTTAGTCTGGCATTAGGGAGCCTGACATTTAGTCCAAAATCTTCTAGCTCTATTTTGATTTTGTGTAATTTTATGTGCTGCAAAAACGTTATAGCAAGCTCGGATTCTTCGAGTTCGGTTAGGTTTTCTAACACTGGATTTTCAATATAAAGAGTGATTACCACACTGAAGAGTTGGCGTGCTGTGAGACGTAACTCCATCCGCTGGATGTTATTTATTTGTAAAAAATGGCTTTTAGCTAATAGCGATAGTGGTAATTTTTGCAATTCTAAATCTGATAGGATTGATGCGAACCTAGTTGCAAGTTCAGAATCGCCAACTGGAATTATGTCTGAATTTTTAATCATAAGTTCAAAATTAACCAGCCGCGGGCTATTGGCTGGATTGTTTAAAATGGGGGTAATGCTACCCTTAATCTTCTCTGCTTCTGCGATAATCCCATTGCCACTAAAATTAGCAGCTAGGAGTTCTAATTTTGGTGAAGCTGTTTTGATATCCCAGCTTAGATTATTATCGCCGTCTATTTCGAGTAATTGGGCAATTAAGCTATGCGGAAAATCACGAAGCTCTATTAAGTCAGCTGACAGATTATTCTGCTCTCGGACTGACGCAATCTTGCCCTTATTGATTTCAACCAATTTATATATTGTTTCGTTGGTTTTGGAATTTTCATCTTGGGTATGTTTGTCAGTTTGAATTGTGATAGTTTCAGCAGTTAAAATTCCTCCATCAGGGGAGCGATAAATTACGTCACTCATCTCACCGCTATAGTCAGATAAATCTATATCACCACTCTGATAGGATAACGCAGCACCATTGCTTAGCGATATGTTTGTTTGCGAAAAGCTAAAAGGAGTGTTAATCACAACCCCTAAGATCGTAATTAAAATATAAGAGGTAAAATGTTTTTTCATTCATCAAACCTCATTATTTTAATTATAGTTTTGCATCAGAAACGTCTAAATTTTTGTGAAAAATTAGACCATCGTTAATATCTGAGACATCTACAAAAATAGAATCGCCATCGGAATATTTACCTGCAATTAAGTCCTCAGCTAACGGGTTTTGAATATGTAGCTGTATCTGACGCCTTAGAGGCCGCGCCCCATAATGGGGGTCGTATCCTTTGGCTCCAAGCCATGCCTTTGCAGGTTCTGAAACCTTTAGATTAATAGAGCGTTCCAGCAACCTAGCCTGAAGTTCTTTTAATTGAATTTCAACAATTTTTGCCATGCTGTCTCTGGATAGCCGCTGGAACAGCAAGATAGCTTCCAACCTGTTCAGAAACTCTGGTCTAAAGGCAGAGCGAACCTCTGACATTACCTGCTCTCTTGCTTTTTCAACTGGCTCTGATTCTTCGAGTGCCAGCAGATGTTCTGCACCAAGATTAGAGGTTAACAAAATCAGCGTGTTACGGAAATCAACGTTATGGCCTTGACTATCTGTCAGCTTGTCTTCATCAAGCACCTGAAGCAGAATATTAAAAATATCAGGATGTCCTTTTTCAACCTCGTCAAATAAAATAATTTGGTAGGGACGCCTCCTTACAGCTTCAGTTAGGCTTCCACCTTCTTCATAGCCCACATAGCCTGGTGGGGCACCTATGAGCCTTGAGACAGAATGCTTTTCCATATATTCTGACATATCAAGGCGCAAAATTGCGTCTTTCTTGTCAAACAAAAATACAGCAAGTGCCTTTGCTAGTTCTGTTTTTCCAACCCCGGTCGGGCCTAACATTAGAAAACTACCAAGCGGAAGGTTAGGGTGGCTTAATCCGGAGCGCGAACGTCTTATGGCATTTGCGATGGCAGAAACAGCCTCATCTTGGCCAACAATTTGGGTGGCCATTTGCTCTTCCATATGAAGTAGTTTTTCTTCTTCACCAGCCAACATTTTTGAGACAGGAATGCCTGTCCATTGGCTAATGATAAGCGCAATATGACGGCTTTCTACCTGTTGTCCGATAGAATCACTTTCTTCAAGTGCTTTTTTGGCGACATCTAATTCATGCGTTAATGCCGGCAGGATTGAATAGGTCAGTTCAGCTGCTTTTTCAAGATTGCCATTGCGCTGTGATACTTCTAGAAGATGGCGCGCATCTTCTATTTTTAGCTGCAACTGCTTAACTTCTTCTGATTTTAATTTAACAGTTTGCCATTTTTGAGTTAACTCATGTGACTCGTTTTCAAGATGCTTAAGCTCAACTGAAATATGCTCTAATCTATTATTCGGATTGGTTGATTTAGCTTCTTTTTGTAATGCCGCTCGTTCAATTTTGAGCTGTAATATAGACCTGTCAATCGCATCGAGTTCCTCTGGCTTGCTGTCTGATTGCATTCGCATGAAGCTAGCGGCCTCATCTGTTACATCTATGGCCTTATCTGGCAGAAACCTGTTATTAATATAGCGATCTGATAATTTTGCAGCCGCAACAAGTGCTTCATCCGTAATACGAATTCCATGATGTGCTTCGTATTTTTCTTTCAGACCTCGTAAGATAAATATCGTATCTTCGATTGTCGGCTCCCCTACATATACGGGCTGAAAACGGCGTGCTAAAGCAGTGTCTTTTTCAATATAGGTTCTATATTCATCTAATGTTGTTGCACCAATGCAATGTAATTCACCGCGGGCAAGGGCCGGTTTTAACAAGTTTGATGCATCCATAGCACCATCGGTTTTGCCAGCTCCTACAAGTTGATGCATCTCATCAATAAATAAAATCACTTCTCCTTCGCGCGACTGGACTTCATTAATAACGGACTTTAAACGCTCTTCAAACTCTCCTCTATATTTTGCGCCAGCTACCAATGCACCCATATCAAGCGCCAGAATAGACTTATTCAATAATGCCTCTGGAACATCTCCAGAAACAATTCGCTGAGCAAGCCCCTCTGCAATAGCGGTTTTACCAACCCCTGGCTCACCAATTAAAATGGGGTTGTTTTTGGTTCGCCTTGCCAGAATTTGCATAGTTCGTCTGACTTCTTCGTCGCGCCCGATAACCGGATCTAGCTTGCCTTGCATCGCATCATTGGTTAGGTCGCGGGCATATTTACTCAAGCTTTCAAATAATTCCTCGCCTGCATCACTCTCTATCTTGCGGCCCTGACGCAGCGCTTCGATTTCTTGTTTTAACGCTTGGATATTTAGATTATGGTGCTTTAAGAGTTTTCCAGCGGAACCATTAGATTCTGCCATTGCCAGCAGAACCGCATCACTTGCGATGAAGCTATCGCCTCTTTGCTTTGACCACTGCTCGGCAACTGCCAGAATTTTTGCAAGTGTTTGATCAATTTGGAGTTTTATTTCGGTTGTCTCAGATTTTACCTCAGGCAGCTTTTCTTGTGCCTCAGAGACAGCGCTTGTTAACTTAATCAGGTCAACACCAGACCGATTTAGTAATTTGGGAAGAGATACCGCATCATTTTTCAGTAAGGCAGATAAAAGATGTATATCTGTTAAACTGGGATTGGAATGCGCAAGAGCAGAATTCTGCGCCTCTGTCAGAGCAGAACGAGAGATTGTTGTGAAGTTGTTTACATCCATACTTGTTCTCCTTCGATTAATTGAGTGTACAGCAAACGATGCTTTAACTATCTGTTTTTTATATGCTGTTTTTTATTTGTTCGCATGGCGTGATATTAAGCCACAAAAATATCATCTGATAACAGAGCCTTAACTCTCTTGCCAATAAGTCTTTAACGAGTAAGTCTTTGGCTGATAAATCTTTGACCATTAAATATTTAGATGGGGGGATGAGATAGAAAATATACGCTCAACCCCTGCCTTATTCATGTAAGAAAGCGCCTTGCCTTGTTCAAGGGTTTACTGAGCTTAAAAAAACAACAGCAGCTTTTTTTAGGCACTATTCCCGTTGGATGCCTATTCGCCAGATAATCGTGCTTTTCGGTAATTATGAGTGCGTTGATTATTACTAATCACAGCGTTGGTAGTCTCAAGCGCGGCCTCACTAACAGCTGTTCCAGGACCAAATATTTTTGCAACGCCAGCTTCATATAAAAAATCGTAATCTTGTTGCGGTATCACACCGCCACAGATAACAAGTATATCTTCTGCTTTTTTTTCTTTTAAATGGTTTATTAGTTCTGGAATAAGCGTTTTATGACCTGCCGCTAGAGATGAGACACCAATAACATGAACGTTTTTTGAAATGGCGCTTTCTGCTGCTTCCTGCGGCGTTTCAAACAAGTCACCAGCAATAACATCATAGCCAAAATCAGCAAAAGCGCTTGCTATTATTTTAGCGCCTCTGTCATGTCCATCTTGCCCTAGCTTAGCAAGATACAGTTTTGGCGCGTTATGCGTCTCTGACTTGAATTGGCCGATTGCTGTATAAATAGGCTCTAAGTCTTCGGCATTGCCATATGCATCAGCATAGATGTTTCGGACCACCTCGCTTACCCCGCGATGGCGGGTATAAACATCACTTAATGTCTCTGACACCTCGCCTATAGTCGCTCTCGCTCGCATCGCCTCTATTGCAAGGGATAACAAATTATTCTGACCTGTTTGGGCAGCCTCTTTAATATTGTTGAGCGCAACAGCAACAGCGTTATTATCGCGTGCTGATTTGACCTTGGATATTTGTTTGATTTGTGCATTTCTTACCGAAGAATTATCAATCATACGGACATCAATTTCAGGCTTATTTTCGGATTGATATCGATTTACCCCTACAATCACCTGTTGACCTGAATCAATAAGGGCTTGTTTTTTTGTGGCAATCTTCTCAATTTCCCTTTTTGGAAATCCTTGCTGGACGGCAATTGTCATTCCGCCCATATCCATTATTTCTTCAATCAGCATATTGGCTTTTGATATAAGTTGTGAGGTAAGGTTTTCGACGTAATAAGAACCTGCAAGCGGGTCTATTGTATCTGTTATTCCAGCCTCATGCTGTAGGATAAGCTGTGTATTTCTGGCTATCTTTGCAGAGAATTCTGAGGGAAGGGCAATTGCCTCATCAAAGGAGTTTGTATGTAGTGACTGCGTGCCTCCAAGCGTTGCTGCCATTGCTTCAATGGTTGTCCTGACAATATTGTTATAGGGGTCTTGTTCTGTTAGGCTTGCACCGCTTGTCTGACAATGGGTGCGAAGCATAAGCGATTTTGTGTCGCTAGGATTAAATAGGCGTGACATCCAACTTGCCCAAAGAGTTCGCGCGGCCCTTAATTTGGCAGTTTCGGCAAAAAAATTCATGCCAATCGCAAAGAAAAAAGATAATCGCGGTGCGAAGCGATCTACATCTAACCCGCGTTCATGAGCTGCTTTTACATATTCAAGACCATCAGCAAGCGTAAAGGCAAGTTCTTGTACCAGATTTGCGCCTGCTTCTTGCATATGATAACCGGAAATGGAAATAGAATTAAATTTGGGCATTTCAGAAGCAGTATGAGCAATAATATCAGATACAATTCGCATAGAAGGCTCTGGTGGGTAGATATAGGTATTTCGCACCATGAATTCTTTTAGAATATCATTTTGAATAGTGCCGGAGAGTTCTTTTGCGGGTACGCCCTGTTCTTCACCTGCGACTATAAAGCTTGCTAAAATAGGCAGAACAGCGCCATTCATTGTCATTGAAACTGACATTTTATCAAGCGGGATATCTGTAAATAGTCGCTTCATATCCTCTACTGTATCAATCGCAACACCTGCTTTACCTACATCTCCTGAAACTCTCGGGTGGTCTGAATCATAGCCGCGATGTGTTGCTAAATCAAACGCAACCGAAAGGCCTTTCTGGCCTCCTGCAAGCGCTTGTTTAAAAAATGCATTAGACTCTTCTGCTGTTGAAAAACCAGCATATTGGCGAATTGTCCATGGCCTACCTGTATACATGGTTGCTTTTGGCCCGCGCGTAAAAGGAGCTTGTCCTGGAAAATTTTCAAGATGATCACATGCTTTTAAATCATCTTTTGTATATAGCGGCTTAATCTCAAGACTGTCTAAACTTGTTGTTCCTGAAATTTTCTCAGGGGCATTTTTATATTCTGTTAGTGCCATGGTCTCCCACAGCGTATAATGTTTCTGTTTGCTCATCTTGCTCATTCCACTTTTCAGTGATGTCTCGTTGAAGCGATTTGAGGTCAAATAATATCATAAAGTTTCAAATGCGGTAAGACCACAAAGTGATGCATGGTTTTTTTTAACTTGGTGCTATTCAAACATAAAAAACCATCCATAGCCAAAAATAAGAGCAGGAATGGTTGAGTATAAAGTTGCAACGATGGCTGTTTTTGGGGCCAGTGCAATAGCAGGGAATAAGGCATCGCCATCATTGCTTATTGCATTTCCAATCTGTGCAGACAAAGGAATAATGCCTCCGATATACATGCTTGTTATAATTACCTGTGGCCCACAGCCAGGAAGAAGCCCAATTACAACAGCAATCAAAGGAAGATATAAAGCAAAACCACCAAATAAACTTTCAAGGTCGATATTAAAGCTAAACATCCAGATTTCGAAAATCAGGAATGCAAATACAACCCAAGCAGTAACAAAGTTTGTGTCAGCAATTGTATCTCTTAAATAGGTAGGGATCTGAGCTTCATTTCGAGTGCCCTTTTTCAAAAAACTAGGAGCCACCCATAGAAATACGCAGAAAAGCCCACCAATAAAGCCAAGATAGGTTCCAGGCTGGGCAATAAAGGGGTTAGACAATAATGCGTCAATATCTACTTGAAAAGCGGCAAGAATACCAAGTACGATCCCAGGAATGATAAGCATTACCCAAAATCGTATTAACACAAGTGAGTTTAACTGCCTGCCGGCGTGACTATTATCAACTGGCGGATTTGGAGATGCTTTTGGCCTTAGAAAGTCTTTTCCATGTATCTTATCTACTACATATCCAGTAATGGTGCCAACAAAGAGCCCTAATCCCATGATGAATAGTCCAGTGGTTGGCTCTTTGGCTATTAGCAAGAAAGCCGCATCCCCCATCGTTGCTGTTAATGTCGCAAGGACAGAGCCAAAACTAAGCGAGCCTGAAACATAACGGGTAACCACGATGATAGCGCCGCCACACCCAGGCAATGCGCCAAGTAGGGCAGCAAAAAATACCTGAAAATTTCCAGACTCAGATAATTTCTTGGTGATATCAATTTTGAATAGCCGCTCAATCGCGTAAAATAAAAATAATGTAGCGGCAACAAACGAGGTTACTTGTATGTAAGCATCGGCAATAGACGCTAAAACGATCTCACCAAATTCGTGATTTAAAAGTCCATATCCAAGCACGCTTAAGATAAATAGCGTTATTAATAATTTCTGGCTATTTACTGAATTTGGGCGAGCAGACGCTACTGATGCATCAGCCATGCTATTTCCTGCTGACATACTAACTTACTATCCATAACCTATAAAATAGGGAACTTACATAGTTAGTCAAGACTAAATTTATTGTTTTCTAATCCGAAGCTTGTAAGAAGTCTTGTATATAAAAGTTGAATGTAGAATAAGACGTAACGTTGCAATTTTATGTTATTGACATAAATGACCTAAAATATAGAAAGATGACGTTGCACGAATACAGATAAAAAAAATGAGAAGTATATTTTTGCTTAATAAACGCTATGGTGCTTCTTTTGGTTAGACATAACTATCTTATGGCAGAATGAGGACATGCTAGATGATATCATTTACGGTTACTGCGCAGACAGATGATGCTGTTAGAATATCAGAGGTGAGGCATTGGACGGATAGTTTATTTTCTTTCTCTGTAGAACGCC
>Ga0255753_1003543_pt1 | contig 16237 bp, 18 predicted proteins | sample 041ome_10_FD_179953 | JGI IMG/M metagenome (GOLD analysis project Ga0255753, IMG submission 179953) | Coastal salt marsh microbial communities from the Groves Creek Marsh, Skidaway Island, Georgia - 041412US metaG (version 2) | ecosystem: Environmental > Aquatic > Marine > Intertidal zone > Salt...
ATGAGTTATCTAGATCAGAAGTGAAAAATTTTGATCATGTTTTTTACAGCGGGGCAATTGATGCGTGGTTTAATTTTTCTTTAGGGCGATTGGCATATAGAACACTAGATTTCGAGGAAATCGAAGTCAATGGTGATTTTCAAGGTTGTGCTGTTATGAATTATGGAGAACTGGATGTTCCATTTACGCGCATAACTCAGCATAATTATTTTTCAACATGGGAGGATCATGATAAATCAGTTCTGTATAAGGAGTTCAGTAGAGAAGCTGAAGAAGGCGATATTCCTTACTATCCAAAGAGGCTTGTTAATGACAAAAAGCTCCTAGAGAAGTATGTAGCACTGGCTAACTCTGAAAGTAATGTTTCTTTTGTAGGTCGACTTGGCACATATCGATATTTAGATATGGATGTGACAATTTATGAGGCTTTAGAATGTGCCAAAAAAGCCATAGTTGCATTTAATAATAATAATAATCCTCCCTCTTTTTTTGTAAGACCACTATCTTAGCTTGTACCTAAAATCATTGCTAAATACTAAATTGGTGTGTGTCTTGAGTTTGTTTTGTGATGAATCACGCTAGCAGGATGTCAAACAAGGCGGGGTCGGGGCTATTGGTTGAATCTGTGAAGGAGTACAGTCAAAATTTCGAAGATGTTGATAAACCTTACTATCCAATCAGATTAGTTGAGGACAAAGAGAAACTTAACAAATATTTAGATTAAGCCAACAAAGAAAAAATGTGTATTTTGTGGTAAGGCCCGAGCTTATAGATGTCTTGACATGGATGTCACAAGCAATGAGATTCTATGATTGCTAAGAGATTTATTAAAAACCACACGGAGGATCATGCTTACCTTCATTTTTCAATGTTTAGTAGCGAACAACACCTTGACCATTTGATCAATTTCTAAATCAAAATTATTTTTTTGATCAATAACGATATTCCTGTAATGATCAAAATCTGATGAGCTTTGATCAAAGTTTTCAAAGATATCTAAAACTAATCTTTTGAAAGAAACGATGAAGTCACTTTTGGTTTCATCTATTTTGTAACGGCCTGGTATTGGTACGTCAACCTTATTGGAAGCACTACCTTTCAAGTTTGTAATTACACAACAACCTGCCATGACAGCCTCCCTAGGAGGTCTATCCATACCAGGATGATGCCCAAAATCTACAAAAACTTTTACTTTTCTTAATAATTCTGAAACTTGGCTTGGAGTCATATTCCGAATAGCAACAAACTCTATTTCAGAAAGCTTAGCCTTTAAGGCTTCAATCGTTTTTTTGCCTTTGCTGGGGTTGTATGCAATGACATCTTCCCTAAAATCTGGTGAAGGCAGTGAAGAATTAAGATGTTCCTCACTTAAATAGTCCGAAAGATGAAAAAAGGCTAGTCCATTGTTCGAAAGAAATTTGTCTGAATGCTCACTTTGAGAAAAATGAATATATTGTTTCATTTTACTCAAGCCAATTCTTTTTCCTCTTAACAGATCCCAAAAGTAATGGAACTTATCCTTTACTAAAGACTCATTTTTTTCCCTAGTATAATTTGCCACTGACATCCACCAAACAGCTACCCCTCCTCTTGAAATCAAATTGGCTAGTGGAGTTTTTGTTTCTGGTATCACATATAAGGTACTGGGATCATCCGAGAAACTCTCAACATTCAAGTTGTATTTTTTATATACGAGTGGAACTTCGAACTTTTTATCGAAAGGGTAATAGCATATAGAAGCTGGTATGCTACGAGCATTCATGGCATGTGCAAGTTGATGAAGCAACTCAACGCCGCCTGTAGTGTGATCTCCTGGTGCAAATAAGACCATTCGATTAAATTTCGTTTTTCGCATAAGTAAAGTCTTATTACTAAAATCTTCGATCCAATATGTTATAACTAAACATGGAACCAAGCGATGTCTATTGTTTAAGTTCCCGAATTCTTAGAATAACCGCAATGCCTGAGGTTGATGTGGGAGTTAGTTACCGCTCAGGGTGGTTGTCTCTGACCCCAAACGAGACATGCCTGCACATGAGGCATTACAGGCAACTGGCTCAAGCAAAAAGATACCAGAAACAGCGCTGAAAAAGCTTAGCAACACGCAGCACCAGATCGCTCAGGAAATGAACCGTAGTCCGAGCACTATCAACAATTTTTTTTTGCGTAGCTAATATTTTTTCTCGAATGTAAAACTTTCAATCAATGCCACTCTTATCAAGGGCCTTTATTGCAACATGCGGAGTTAAATCTATGAAGTGATTATCGATGATGATTAATTCTTTGGAGTTTTCCGTTTGTGAAAGTATGCTTTTTGATGCAAATTTCTCCATTGAAAGTTGCCGTCAACACAGAGATTTAATTATTTAGATTTTATTGCTGTTTTATCTTATGATTGATTTTTAGTCTTTAAACAGCCCTAAGGTTTTTGTGACAAACTTTCTCATCACAGGTGGTTCAGGCTTTATAGGCTCAGCTGTGATTCGTCATTTGGTAAATGACACTGATGTTCAGGTGCTTAATCTCGATAAGCTCACATACGCCGGTAACCTTGATTCTTTACTCGATGTGGATTCCTCTGATCGTTACCAGTTTGTTCAAGCCGATATCTGTGATGCTTTTGCGGTCCGTAATATCTTTTCTGATTTTAAGCCGAATGTGGTGATGCATTTAGCGGCTGAGAGTCACGTTGACCGCTCTATTGATGGCCCTTCTGAGTTTATTCAGACCAACATTGTCGGCACTTACACATTATTAGAAGCCGCACGTGAGTATTGGTCTTCTTTAGCTGATGAAGATAAGGCCTCTTTCCGCTTTCATCATGTTTCAACCGATGAGGTCTATGGTGATCTAGAAGGCACCGATGATCTGTTTCTAGAAACCACTGCTTATGAGCCAAGCTCACCGTACTCCGCCTCGAAAGCGAGCTCTGACCATTTGGTGCGTGCATGGAACCGTACTTATGGCTTGCCGGTTGTTATTACTAACTGCTCTAACAACTATGGTCCTTATCAGTTCCCTGAGAAATTGATCCCTCACATGATTCTCAATGCGATCTCGGGTAAGTCATTGCCCATATACGGTGATGGCCTGCAGATCCGTGACTGGCTGCATGTCGAAGACCATGCGAGAGCACTGGTCAAAGTGGCTCTCGAAGCCAAAGATGGTGAGACCTATAACATTGGTGGCCATAACGAGGTGGCTAACATTGATGTGGTACGCACACTCTGTGGCTTGCTCGAAGAGCTAGTACCTAACAAACCTGAAGGCGTTGAGCGTTACGAAGACTTGATCGTGTATGTCAAAGATCGCCCGGGCCATGATGTGCGTTATGCCATTGATGCCTCAAAGATCGAACGTGATCTTGGCTGGACACCGCAAGAGACCTTTGAAACAGGTATACGCAAGACCGTTGAATGGTATCTGTCTAATCAAACCTGGTGGCAACGCGTGCTCGATGGTGACTATCGCTTAGGTCGATTGGGTGAGGGCGCCTAAATGAAAGGAATTGTTTTAGCCGGTGGTTCTGGTACCCGGTTACATCCACTGACACTGGGCACCTCTAAGCAGATGCTGCCGATCTATGATAAGCCGATGATCTATTATCCGATCTCTGTGCTCATGCTCAGTGGTATCCGGGAGATTTTGATTATCTCAACCCCTGAGGATTTGTCGGGCTTCCAAAGGCTATTGGGCTCGGGTGAGCAGTTTGGTGTTGAGTTCACCTACGCAGAGCAGCCATCGCCGGATGGGCTAGCCCAAGCCTTTGTCATCGGTGAGCAGTTTATTGGTCACGATTCAGTGTGCTTAGTCCTCGGTGACAATATCTTCTATGGCCACGGCATGGGTGGATTGCTGAAAGAGGCCGCGAGTAAAGACTCAGGTGCGACAGTATTTGGTTATCACGTGACTGACCCTGAGCGCTTTGGTGTGGTGGAGTTTGATGCTGAGGGTAAAGCCTTATCGATCGAAGAGAAGCCCGCTCAGCCTAAATCAAACTATGCAGTGACTGGGCTCTATTATTACGACAACCGTGTGGTTGAGATTGCGAAGAATGTGAAGCCCAGTGATCGGGGCGAGCTTGAAATCACCAGTGTGAACAATGCCTACCTTGAGCTCGATGAGCTTAATGTTAGTGTGTTGGGGCGTGGTGTCGCCTGGCTCGATACCGGCACCCATGAGTCACTGATGGAAGCAAGTCATTTTGTGCAAGCGATTGAATCGAGACAAGGTTTAAAGATCGCCTGTTTGGAAGAGATCGGTTTCAAGCAGGGCTGGTTATCTCATCAGTCACTTGAAGCCAGAGGTCAGCTATTAAGTAAGACAGGCTACGGTCAGTACCTACTGCGCTTGTCGAGTAGCATGTAACGTATGAAGGTCATGGAAACCCAACTTGCCGGAGTGCTCATCATTGAGCCTAAGGTCTTTGGCGACGCAAGAGGCTTTTTCAAAGAGACGTTCCAAGCAGAAAGATACCGAGAGGCCGGTATTGAATATACGTTCGTGCAAGATAATTACTCACGCTCTCAGAAAGGTGTGCTGCGTGGGCTTCATTTTCAGATCACTAAACCGCAAGGCAAGCTCGTCTCGTGTCCTAAAGGCGCGGTGTTTGATGTGGCGGTGGATATTGATCCTGAATCAACCACGTATGGTCAATATGTCGGCGTTGAGTTAACTGAAGAAAATCATAAGCAGCTGTGGATGCCGCCAGGCTATGCGCACGGCTTCTGTGTGCTCTCAGAGACAGCTGACTTTCAGTACAAGTGTACCGACTACTACGATCCATCCGATGAGGGTGGTGTGATCTGGAATGATCCCGATGTGGCGATTGAATGGCCCATCGATAACCCATCGTTATCGAGTAAAGACGCGCTTTTACCTACTTTGGCTGAGTTGAACGCAAAATAAGCATGTCTGCGCGTATTTTAGTCACAGGGGTTAATGGTCAAGTCGGTGGTGCCATCATGGCGCTTAAGTATGACTATCCCTTTGAGCTAATACCAATTAGTCGTGCCGACTGGGATATGGCGAAAGAGCCTGAAAAGGCTGCGCAGCTCGTCGAGCATTATCAGCCTGCTATTGTGATCAATCCTGCAGCCTATACTAATGTGGATGGCGCTGAGGACGATCAGGAAACTGCTTTTGCGGTTAACGCATCAGCAGTGGGTGAATTGGCTAAAGCCTGTGAGAAAGCGGATATTACTTTGCTGCATGTCTCCACTGATTATGTGTTTGATGGCACAAAAGAAACGCCATACACCGAAGATGACCCAATCAACCCAATTAACGTCTATGGTAAGAGCAAAGCTGAAGGCGAGCGACGGGTAAGAGAAGTGCTTAACGCGCATATTATTTTACGAACAAGCTGGGTGTTTTCAGCGGCTGGTAATAACTTTGTCACCACGATGCGACGACTAGGTAAAGAACGTGATGAACTTAAGATAGTCGATGATCAGCGCGGCGGACCAACCTCAGCAGATTGCATTGCAAAGTTGTTAATGCGTATTGCAAGTCACTATCTACAAGGTAAAGCAATCTCTTGGGGCACCTATCACTACGCGGGGTACCCAGTCGTTAGCTGGTATGAGTTTGCAGAGGCGATTTTTGAAGCAGAAGCTGACGCTCATAGCCCCAAATTGACTCCTTGTGCCTCGACGGAATATCCGGCCAAAGCTCAAAGGCCTAAGAACTCAGCACTGTCCACAGCACGCATACAAAGAGAAATGGGCGTTTTGGAGTGTAATTGGGTAGCGGAGCTCCGATCGTAAACCTTCCAGAATCCTTTTATAATTGATCTATTGGAGACGTGTCCGAGTGGTTGAAGGAGCACGCCTGGAAAGTGTGTATACGTTAATAGCGTATCGAGGGTTCGAATCCCTCCGTCTCCGCCAGATTTAAATAACAGTAACGGATATTCCCATGGCTAGAGTCACGGTAGTTGGTACAGGTTTCGCAGCGCTAACCGCTGTTCGTAAATTACGTAAGGCAGATGCATCGCTTGAGATCGATGTGGTTTCGCCAAAAGCTGAGTTTGTGTATTACCCAGGCACCATCTGGATTCCAACAGCTCTGCGTAAACCAGAAGACTTAGTGATTAATCTAGCTAACTTCTTTAAGCGAATGAAGGTGACTTTCCATGCAGCAGAGGCAACTGGCCTAAGTGCTGATGGCCGCACCTTGCATACAAGTAATGGTGATATTTCAAACGACGGCATCATCATTGCCAGCGGTGGTCGTTTTATAAAAAAACTTCCGGGTATTGAGCATGCGATTACCCCTTGTGGTGGCATACCTGCGACGACTAAAATTCGTGACCGTTTAGCACAAATGAAAGGTGGGACGTTGGCTTTTGGTTTTGCCGGCAATCCTAAAGAGCCATCAGCAATGCGTGGTGGTCCTGTGTTTGAGTTTTTATTCGGTATCGATACCTGGCTGCGTAAACAAGGCAAGCGCGATAACTTTAAGCTCGTATTTTTTACGCCAGCTGAAAAGCCAGGGCAGCGACTCGGTGAAAAAGCTGTGAAAGGTCTCTTAAGCGAGATGGCTAAGCGAGATATCGAAACCCATCTTGGCCACAAAATGAAAGGCTTTGAGTCAAACAAAGTGATGACTCAAGGCGGTGAGTTTGAGGCTGATTTGATTATGTTTATGCCAGGTATGACCGGTAATCAGTGGTTTGATAATACCGAGTTAGCACGTTCCGAAGGCGGCTTGTTGAAAGCCAATAAGTTATGTCAATCTGAAGGTGCAGATAAGGTTTATGTAGCGGGTGATTCTGGTAGTTTCCCAGGTCCTGGTTGGCTACCTAAGCAGGCGCATATGGCTGATCTGCAAGCAGCAGCAGCGGCTCAAAATCTATTAGCCGAGCTTAACGGTCAGCAACCTACAGAAACCTATAAAGTTGAATTGATGTGTATTGTGGATAAACGCAATAGCGGCACATTGATTACGCGGTCTGAGACAGGTGGTGTGATGTTGCGATTGGGTATCTTAGGACACTGGACAAAACGTTTCTTTGAGTGGATGTACCTGCGACAGTACCGATAAATGCGTAACCTTAAAGAGTATTCGTTAAAAGATTGGCTTAGCCTTCGGCCACTGAAGTGGTCTTTAAAGCAGGTGAGGAATGATGTTCTCTGTGCTTTATATACAAGAAGAAAAGCGTCAGGTGAATTTGACCGATTAAGCTCATTATTAAATGATCTATCGATAACCCCTAGTCTTTTGATGACGATTGCTTTTGAGAAGCCCGAAGTTATTCAGTTACAACTTGATGCACTTAAAAATTTTAACTTAGAAGCAGTCCATGTTGTTGTGGATAACTCTTTTTCAAAGGTGTCATCAGAAAAAATAAAAGCATTATGTGCCGAATACGATACACATTATTTGAAGCTCCCTGAAATACGTATTAAGCACAACGCGAGAAGCCATAGTTTTGCTTTGCAGTGGTGTTATGAGAATTTAGTAGTGCCAAATAATTTAGAAAAGTTTGGCTTCATAGATCATGATTTACTTCCTTTCAAAGTTGACCCTTTGTTCAAAGCGTTGGATGAGTATTTAGCAATTGGCTTGAAAAGGGATGGAATACTCGATAACGGGGCATGGCAAATTTGGACGGGCTTTTGCTTCTTTAATCAACAAAAAATAAAAAATATAAAGCTCAATTTTATGTATGACTTTGCGAATGGTCTTGATTCTGGCGGGCGTAATTTCCATCGGCTATTTAAAATCAAAGGAGAGAGTGCCTTTCTATTGACGCCGCAGAGCGTTGTTAGTATTGATACCCCAAGAGGGGAGATTGGTATGGAAATGCTCAATGATTCATGGCTGCATTTAGGTGGCGTTGCATACGTTGCTACTGGGGAATCAAGGATAAATGCTTTTAGTTATTCATATAATTTATTTAAAGAAACGGTTCAGAAAAAAATCCCACTTACCCAAGTGGCAAAAAAAATAGAAGTATTGCCGATCGGTTCAACTTATATGGGCTACAAGGATCAGTCTTTTAACAAGTTTTAAGCGCCACTTGTTATTTCAAAATAGCGATCAGCTACCACTCGTGCTAATTTAAACATTCGTTTTCTGTCCTTAAAGCTTGCTGCGTATTCCTTGGATTCATCATTAATTTCAGCTGCAAGCTTTGGGTGGCTTAAATAGTAATCAAGAACTTCTTGAATATTTCCAAAGTCTGGATCAACGTCAATGTAGTGCTGCCCAGCGATTAAAAAGCTTTCGCAAAACCATGTTTCGTACTTGGGTTTGGGCATTACTGGGATCGAGTTGGAACCCATAATCCACTTGAGATTACTTGCAACATCATTGCCCTCAATAGCAAATATGAATTTATTTGCTAACTGTTTTTCAAAAGAAAGGTAACTCGCTGGTTTTGACTTGAAGATGCTTTTTGTTTTGATGGCGGTATCAGCAATGTCACACTGTTTCAGTCCATTAGTAGCTTTTAGAAAAAGCTTGCGGTGTGGCTGATAAGCAGCCCCTCGCCAGATGGCAATATCTTTTTTCTCTGTAAATTTTTGATTGTCTTTAATAAAGGTTAAGTGACGAATAGTGTCAAAAGGGAGTAGTACACTATTGGCGTTATCATCAGTTATGGGTCGGCTTTTTGTGAAAGTTGGTTGTTCAAATTTAAAATCGACGTCCCCAAACTGATATTGGCAAACACGCTCGTCCTTATCTCCAAAAATTCGATACCAGTCGTAGCTGTAAGCACTGGATTTGAACTTTGGAACACTATTGATAGGTTTCGGGTCTGTCAAAAACGGATTGAGGGAATCTTTGCAGCAGTTTTCGATAAGCCGTTGTTCAAACAGTGTGAGGTTGTTAGCTCTTTGAGTGTCAAAACCCTTTAGGTTATCTAACAAAAACTTAATATGATTCTGTAAGCGCATTATCTATGAATATTTAATAAAGGTTGTTTGGGCATTCATTTTTGCTATTTGATACCCGGTTAGCCCATCTAAAAAACCAAACTGTATAAAAAAGGTCCTAATAAAACTCCAGCTAGCATTGAGATATTTATTTTTTGCTTTTTTACGGGATAGCTTACCTAGTTGGCCGTACTTAACTGTTTTGTCTTTGATGTCAAAGAGGGTTTGATAGGTATAGTGATACATCAATCCATCAAGCTTTTGCATTGACTGGTAGCCCATAACTTTTTCGTGAACTTTATCTTCTGTGAAGTGACAATGATTCTTATTAAATAATCTGATTACCCAATCTGGATTCCAGCCAGAGTGCTTCACTTCTTTACCCAGAAAAAATGATCGACGATTAATACTGTAGGCTAATTGAGGGTTATGGAGATTTAGACTATGAATATTGGCAAGTAATTCTTTGGATAACACCTCATCTGCATCAATACTTAATACCCACTCATTTTTTGCTTGCGAAACAACAAATTGTTTTTGGGGTCCAAATCCGAGCCAGTCTTGGTGAATAACTTTAGCGCCGTGTTTTTTTGCAATATCGATGGTTTGGTCGGTGCTGCCTGAGTCGACAATAATAATTTCGTCAAAAAGGCTTACTGAATCTAAACACTGCTTTATGTTGTGTTCTTCGTTAAACGTAATGATGACAACAGATATGGACGGTGACATGGCTTAAAAACTTAATAATCGTTGAGAAGTAGCTTAATCGATAATGCCATGGAACTTATCACTAGTAATGGTTTGATTATTTTTCCACCATGTTTGATGGCTAGTTGACTACCGAGCCAGGCGCCGATCATTTGCCCCATTCCCATTACAAGCCCGGTGAGCCATAGCACATGACCTCCAAGCGCAAAAAATGCAAGTGATCCGATGTTGCTCGTAAAGTTAAGTAGTTTAGTGGTTGCGGTTGCTTTGGTGATGTTGAACCCAAGTATCAAGATGACTGCCATTATGAAAAAGCTGCCTGTGCCGGGGCCAAAAAATCCATCGTAGAAACCAATTAAGCTGCACGTGCTGATGCCAAATGCGCCGATGGATAGTCGTGCGTGGCGGTTAAGATCGCTCGCTTTAGGTGAGAAGGCAAAGAAAAGCGCAAAGCTAATTAAGAACCAAGGAATGATGGCGTTTAGGCTATCGTTACTCACATTCTGGACTAACCAGGTTCCGCATATCGCGCCTAAGAGGGTCATGACGATCGGTGTTTTGAGTTGGTTGATTGGTAATAAGCCTTTTCGCCAAAAATTTACGCTGGCGGTTGCGGTGCCAAAGCACCCTTGAAGCTTGTTGGTCGCTAGGGCATTCAAGGGTGGTATGCCCACCCAGAGAAGGGCGGGAACGGTAAGCAAACCTCCACCGCCAGCGATGGCGTCGATGAAGCCTGCCAGCGTTGCAACGATGCCCAGAAAAAGAATGATCTCTATGCTGATGTTTTCCACGGAATGTGTTTTCGTTAAATGCGATAATTCGCAAATTGTACGCCTGAAGCTGAATTTCCGACCAAGATGTTTGCTGTAAAAATTACCGATCTAACAAAGCGATATGCCAAAGGTGAAGAGGCCCTGAAGGGCATAGACCTGACTGTATCAGCGGGTGATTTTTTTGCGTTGCTGGGACCGAATGGGGCGGGTAAGTCGACAACGATTGGTATTTTGAGTTCCTTGGTGAACAAAAGCTCAGGTTCTATCGAAGTGTTTGGACATGACCTTGAAAAAGAGCCGGAGCTGGCCAAGTCATGCATTGGTTTGGTGCCGCAGGAGTTCAACTTTAATCAGTTCGAGCCGGTTGATGAGATCCTGATTAATCAGGCCGGCTTTTACGGCATACCTCGCGCTGAGGCGATAAAGCGTGCTGAGCATTATCTTAAAAATCTGAGCCTCTGGGATAAACGCAAATCACAAGCACGTGAGCTTTCCGGAGGCATGAAGCGGCGTCTGATGATTGCGCGGGCGCTTGTGCATAACCCCAAGCTGCTCATTCTCGATGAGCCAACTGCGGGTGTTGATATTGAGATACGGCGATCCATGTGGTCGTTCTTAAAAGAGATCAACCAGGCGGGTACGACTATTATTTTGACCACCCATTATCTTGAAGAAGCAGAGAGCCTCTGTCGCAACATTGCGATCATCGACAAAGGGATCATTATCGAAAATACCTCGATGACATCTATGCTGAGACGCCTCAATCAGGAAGTGTTTGTGTTAGATACTGAGGATGCAATTGATGATTTGCCAACGCTTCAGGGCTTTGAGTTGACTCAAGTAGGTGAGAGCTCTTTTGAGGTGAGTGTGGCTAAGGAGTCTGGCCTTAATCGATTGTTCTCGGCATTAAATGAGGCGGGTATTACGGTGCTGAGCATGCGTAATAAGCAAAACCGTTTGGAGCAGCTCTTTATTGATATGGTGGGTGGGAAATCATGATCAAAACCTACTGGATCGCTTTTCGTACGCTCATCATCAAGGAGATTCTCAGGTTCTCTCGTATCTGGGTGCAGACCTTATTGCCGCCGGCGATCACCATGGCGCTTTACTTTATTATCTTCGGTAAGCTGATTGGTGAGCAGATCGGTGACATGGAAGGCTTTCGGTACATTGATTTTATTGTGCCGGGCTTGATCTTGATGTCGGTTATCTCGAACAGCTATGCCAACACCGTCTCGAGCTTTTATTTTAGCCGTTGGAATAAACACATCGATGAGCTGTTGATTGCGCCTGTGCCAAATTGGCTCATCTTGGCAGGCTTTGTCGGTGGCGGTGTCGCGCGCGGTGTGTCCGTGGGCATTATCGTCACGATTGTGGCCTCATTCTTCTCGGATCTCGCGATTCACTCATACGCAGTCACTTTGGCCGTTTTTGTGCTCACCTCGATTCTGTTTTCGCTGGCGGGCTTTATCAATGGGGTGTTTGCGAATAGCTTTGACGACATTTCTATCATCCCGACCTTTGTGCTCACACCCTTGACCTATTTAGGTGGTGTTTTCTATTCGATCAGTTTGCTCTCGGATTTTTGGCAAACGGTATCGATGGCAAATCCGGTGCTCTACATGGTCAATGCGTTTAGATATGGCTTGTTAGGGGTGAGTGATATTTCACTACCACTGGGTTTAAGTATTATTATTGGCTTTATACTCGCACTTGGTTTTTATGCGCATTCATTGATGCGTCGTGGTGTTGGGATTAAGAGTTGATAAGTGTTGTTATCGTGCCTAGAAAATTAAATGTCGCGTATGTTTAACCAGCTTGATATTCACCATTGGATAAGTCTCTGGGTCTTTGTCTTCGCAGTTACTGTTGTAACAGCGCCTGGGCATGGCGGGCAGGCGGCGATTGTGTTGTTGTTCACAGCGCTCTATTTCTTGTTTGCTAAAAAGGGACAACTATTTGCTTTCGCGCTGTCCGCACAGGAAAAGATCTTTTTAACACTGGTGCTGATCTTCTTTGGTTGGCAACTTTTTGGTGTTCTCTATCAGCCAGAGGGCTATGAATACGAAACGATCAGGGAACGTTTCAAGGCGTTCGATTACCCACTAAGGTGGTTGCTGTTAATCCCTGTGTTTCTTTTATTTCGAAGGTATTTGATTGACTGGCGAGTGGCAGCTATTGGTATGTCAGTCGGTGCGATTATCGCAGCCGGTATTGCGCATTACCAAGTTTACTACCTCGGAGTTGCAAGGGCCTGGGGTGGGTCGAGCCATCAGATACCCTTTGCTGAGTTGATGGTCGCTATTGATCTGTTGCTCTGGATGTTAATGATCTACGCCTGGGATAAGGGTCATAAGTTTTTATCGGGCTTTTTGTTGTTATCGAGCTTGGCTGCCTTTTACGGTTCATTGATGTCAGTGACCCGAGGCGCTTGGCTTGCTTATGTCGCGATGATGCTTATCTGGATCATTTACACATTGGGTAAGACCTTCAAAAACATTAAGCATCTTTTCACGACGCCTATTCTCTTGCGGTTACTTTTTGCGGGTGTTATTTTTTTTGTTGTATCGCAAACGGATCAGTACAAACGCATAGAGGCGAGAACAACCTCCTCGGTTAATAACTTTGCGCAAGGTGGTATCGAGTCAGCTGATAAGGCTAGGGCGATCCTGTTTGAAGATAGTTTCACGTCTATCAAGGCCTATCCATTTGGCATTGGTACGGACAATTTTGATGCGATCAAGGTGGACAGTCCTTTTATGTCAGAAAAGGGTTATCGTTTCAGTCAGGCACATAATGAGTTGCTCAATACCTGGGTTGAAAACGGTGTGCAGGGTCTGTTGTCATTAGCCGCAATGCTGTTTTTTGCGTGTTATGTTTTTTGGAAAGGTCTGAAATCAGAAAACCAGCTCGCTAGGCTCTATGGTTCATGTGGTCTGATGTTGATCGTGAGCTATGCGATTTTTGGCCAGACACATGCGGTCTTCAGTCACCAGGACACGCTGATATTTTTTGTGTTCTATCTGTACTTTTTCTTTGGGCAGATGCAGGTGCTGTTGCGTAAAGACGAAAAGCTGTTTACCTAAGAAATTTACCCTCTGATAAGGCCTCTTGTCGGGCGTTAGGCATCACTTATCTCGCAAATACTTACGAACAGATTCTGTAGCTTTCTTTCTGTTCTTCATTGACTGGATGACCTCCTTTTTTGTCAGGATGGCAGCGCCTTTAGTTGAATTATGTTGGACTTCTGATGTTTCTTTATTTGCCATTCTTCTTAGTTTCACTCAGTTAATTCTTTATATAGATCATCAAACTGTTGGGTACTTTTCAGGTAAGCATCAATAACGTGTTTTCTACCCTTGGGTTTCCCTTGGGACTCTAAAAATTCCCTTAGGGCCATATTCACCACCGATTGAACTTGTTTGCCCTCTCTGGAGGCATATTCTTTTAAGGCAATCATCACATCTCTCTCGAGTTGTGTAGCGAACTTTTCCATATTTGCGGCCATCGAGTAATTCTGTTATGAAATATCAATTTTTATCATGATGTGTCTTGTTTTAAGTAAATCAAAACTTTATTTGAGCTAGGTCAGATTTGGAATAAATCTAAAAATTTATCTCTGTTCACAAGATGAACAAGTGCTAAAATAAACACAAATTTGATCGAATGCGGTCTTGTCCAACACGGACATTTCCCTGCGGTAGCCTGCCTGAAATTCATGTCTGACGAAAAAGAACTCAATATCCTGTCGCACCTGACGGACAAGCCAGGCGCTAATCAGCGCGAGATCGCCGCGGACCTTGAGATCAGTTTAGGCAGCGTTAACTTCGTCATTAAGGCGTTGATAGAGAAGGGTTGGGTTAAGGCCGGTAACTTCTCTAAGAGTAACGTGAAGCATCGCTACATCTACCAGCTAACGCCCAGTGGTATCGCCGCGAAGATCAACCTGACGCGCCACTTTATGTTGCGTAAGCAGCGTGAGTTTCAGGCGTTAAAGGCGCAGCTAGAGCAGCTTGAAGCGCAAGGTCAGGACTAGACGATGACTTACTGGCATTTAACCTTTTGCAAGCCTAACCAAGAGCACATCGCACAACAAAATTTGCTGCGACAGGGCTTTGATGTGTACCTGCCGCAGGTAACTAAAAAGCAGGTCCTTAAGGAGCGGGTTGTTATTAAAGCTAAGGCGATGTTCCCGCGTTATTTGTTTGTAAAAGCGCGCGATGAGCAGGTCAGCCTTGCGGCTATCCGGTCAACGATTGGCGCGATTGGCTTAGTGCGTTTTGGTATCGAGCCTGCGGTTGTCAATCCATCGTTGATCGAGCACCTTAAGGGTGTCGAGTCGGCTTTAAATCAAGACGGCCCCGCTGAGATTTTTAAGGCAGGTGACTGCGTTGAGATAACCGATGGCCCTTTCAAAGGTCTTTCAGCTAAGGTGCTCAAGTCGGTTAACGAGCGGGTAAAGGTGCTGATGGAGTTTATGAGTCAGCAACACAAGGTTAACCTGTCGTTTGGGCAGTGCAGGGCGATGGTGCAATGAGTTTCGATAATAGCCATTATCATGTGCATATAAATCAGTAGTTTAGCTATCGCCTAGGTTGATTTCTCCAAGATGCATCCCGAAAAAGCCTTAATTTAGCCTTATTTTTGTGCTCCTGTATTAGTGCAATTTCCCCCTCTTTTTACGTATCTTTAGTTAAATGAAAAAGCTATTAGTCACTGGTGGTGCAGGGTATATCGGATCGCATACGACCGTAGAGCTCTTAAATGCAGGCTATGAAGCCGTCGTTTACGACAATCTGTCAAACGCATCGCCAATTTCGCTAGACCGTGTTTTTCAAATTACGGGTAAGCAAGCGCTGCTCATTAATGGTGACATAAGAGACAGGCAAAAACTTGACTCGGTTTTTTCGCAACATAATTTCGATGGCGTGATTCATTTCGCCGGCTTAAAGGCGGTTGGTGAGTCAGTGGAACAGCCTCTTCTTTACTACAACAACAATGTATTGGGTAGTTTGCAGCTATTCGAGTCAATGGCAAAGCATGGTGTGAAAACAATCGTCTTTTCAAGTTCCGCTACCGTATACGGCGACCCAGTGGAGCTCCCATTGCACGAAAAAATGCCCACGGGGGTGCCAACAAACCCCTATGGCATGTCGAAGTTAATGATCGAGAATATTCTGTCCGATCTTTTTGTTTCCGATAATTCGTGGCGCATCGCAAGGCTCCGTTATTTCAACCCCGTTGGAGCACATCCTTCTGGCCTGATTGGTGAAGGCCCATCTGATGTGCCAAATAATTTGATGCCATTTATTACGCAAACTGCGCTAGGGAAAAGAAAATTTTTATCTGTTTTTGGTGGAGATTATCCGACACCTGATGGAACTGGAGTACGTGATTACATCCATGTTGTAGATCTTGCTAAGGGGCACCTTGCGGCTTTGAGTAAATGCTTCTCTAACTCTGGTTTACATACCGTAAACCTTGGTACTGGCAAAGGCTATTCTGTCCTTCAGATGATCCAGGCTTTCGAAAACGTTAACAATGTATCAGTTCCGTATGAAATTGTAGGCAGAAGAGCAGGTGACGTTGCTACTTGTTATGCAGATACTCAGTTTGCAGAATTATATTTGAATTGGAAGGCGCAACTTGGGCTCGATGAAATGTGTCGTGATAGTTGGCATTGGCAATCAAAAAACCCAATGGGATATGTGTCATGAAAATTGCAGTTGCTGGTATAGGTTATGTTGGCCTCTCAAATGCGGTGTTGCTTGCACAACATCATGAGGTGGTTGCCCTCGATATCATTCCAGAGAAAGTTGCGCTGATTAATCAGCGTAAATCGCCTATTGTCGATGCAGAGATCGAAGACTT
>Ga0255753_1003544_pt1 | contig 16233 bp, 14 predicted proteins | sample 041ome_10_FD_179953 | JGI IMG/M metagenome (GOLD analysis project Ga0255753, IMG submission 179953) | Coastal salt marsh microbial communities from the Groves Creek Marsh, Skidaway Island, Georgia - 041412US metaG (version 2) | ecosystem: Environmental > Aquatic > Marine > Intertidal zone > Salt...
GATAAATACCATTATATGACTATTGCTGGCACCAATGAGCAAGAGGTCAGTTTGTTGGTCAAAAGAATAGACCCGAAAAACAAGATTAGGTATGAAAAGAACGTCATAAAAAAACGTGTCGACGTTAAGAAAACTATTGAAAAAACGATTGAACACTCGCGTTCTGAAAATTGACGAATTGAAATGTAGTTCTTCAGGTGTTTAATTTAAGTGATAGAGGATACCTGTCTGCTGATTAGTGAATTGATTGTTAGCTCATTAATTACGATGTAGCTCTTTTATTTTAGATATTAGTTTAGCAGCCCAGTGATTTATAAAACGGTTTCATAATCGACCTTAGCGTGTTTAGACTGCGCATTAAGCTAGGCGGAGTGAAGGGATAAATAATTGCAAGCTGTTATTTTTGCTGGTGGACTCGGGACTAGAATTAGCGAAGAGTCTCACTTGAGGCCTAAGGTCATGACTGAAATTGCGGGAATGCCGATACTGTGGCACGTTATGAAAATATATAGTAATTTTGGAATTAATGATTTTATTATTTGCTGTGGATACAAAGGATTTGTAATCAAAGAATATTTCAAAAACTATTCTCTGCATATGTCCGACGTTACTATTAGCCTTGTGCAAAATGATATGACGGTTCACCGGGATACCTCTGAGCCCTGGAACATCACTTTGATAAATACGGGCGAATTTACTATGACTGGTGGCCGGCTTAAGCGGGTGGAAAAATATATTGATGGTACATTTTTTTTGACATACGGAGATGGATTATCAGACATTAATATCAATAATTTACTAGAGGAACATCAGCGTCAGGCCCGTGAGGTAACGGTTACAGCTGTGCAGCCCGAAGGTAGGTTTGGCGCGCTAGGATTGAATAATAACAATGTTGTCTCTTTTAATGAAAAACCGGATGGTGATGGACAGTGGGTTAATGGTGGCTTTTTTGTTTGTGAGCCAACTGTTTTTGAGAGGATCTCTGGTGATGACATTGCATGGGAAAATGAACCTTTACAGTCATTGGTGAGGGACAAACAGCTTTCCGTTTATCAGCATAATGGGTTTTGGGCTCCTTTGGACACTTTGCGCGATAAAGTACGACTCGAAAAACTGTGGGCTGATCAGGCAGCTCCATGGAAAGTTTGGTAATTTGGGTTTCTGGAAAAATAGACACGTACTTATTACGGGCCATACTGGCTTTAAAGGTTCCTGGATGTGCGAGTTGCTTCTTAGTAAAGGAGCCATCTTACACGGATTAGCGTTGGCGCCCACTGAAAAATTGAGTCTTTTTGATCAGTTGAAATTAGCCGATCGTTTGGATCATGCTATCGTTGATTTATGTGATGAAACGGCAGTCACCGAAAGGGTAAATTCGTGCAAGCCAAGCGTTGTATTTCATCTGGCAGCACAATCGCTTGTAAAAAAATCCTATAAAGATCCTGTAGCAACCTGGATGGTCAATGTTATGGGATCGATGCATCTGATGTCCGCAGTTAGCCAATTAAAACGCCCAGTATCTGTAGTAATGGTTACTACGGATAAAGTTTATGAAAATTTAGAAAGCCACCATTCCTATTGCGAGACTGACCGCCTAGGTGGGTGGGATCCTTATGCTGCTTCTAAAGCCGCAGTAGAGATAGCAGTGAGTAGTTGGCGACGAAGTTTTTCTGGCATAAATATAGCAACTGTACGGGCAGGGAACGTTATTGGTGGAGGCGACTGGGCCGAAAATAGAATTGTGCCAGATCTAGCCAGGAGCTTCGCAAAAAAAGAAGTGTTGCTAGTTAGGAATCCAGAATCAACGCGGCCTTTTCAGCATGTCTTGGATCCGTTAGCTGGATACCTGCTGTTGGGGGAGAAACTTTCTACTGGAGACCGGTCTTGGCAATGTGCGTTTAATTTCGGCCCTAATTTAGCTGAGGTTTGTTCTGTAAAAAATCTTGTTGAAACTGCTATCAAAATTTGGCCAGGAAAGTGGAGCGAGGTTTTGACTTTAGACGTCTATCAAGAGTCCGATCATCTATCACTAGATTCCCGCAAGGCAAATCAAGAACTTGGTTGGTACCCACATTGGAACATGCACCGTAGTATCGCCGAAACGGTGAGATGGTATAAGGAGTTCAGTGAGGGGGCTGATCCGTCTGATCTTATACAGTCGCAACTCTACAGCCATACAACAAAATCATAATATTGGAACGAAAGCTAGTATATCAATTTGCACTAATTCCGATTGTTGTAATTTGCTATGCTTCTTTAGCTGTTTGGATTGATGTTGGTGAATAAATTTTTATGAAGCTTCGCTGTTAGGTGGAGACAAATATTTTGTTACATTTGTGCTGCGTTTCAGTTAAACTTTGATGACAAAAGATTGGTTGCTTGTTTATGGAAATAATAGAAACCTTAATTGCTGATCTAAAGTTAGTTAGGTCAAGGGAATATGAAGACTCGAGAGGGACGTTTAGTCGCTCTTACTGCATGCGGGATTTTGAAATATTAATAGGCAGCCGTACACTCAAACAAATTAACCTATCTTTGACTCATAAAATAGGAGCAATTCGTGGATTACATTTACAATTGCCGCCTCATTCCGAATTGAAGTTGGTACGGTGTCTAAAAGGAACAGTTTGGGACGTTGCGGTGGATCTTCGGCAGGGTTCATCGACTTTCTTGCAGTGGCATGCAGAAGAGCTCTCAGAGAAAAATAAACGAGTATTAGTCATACCAGAAGGTTTTGCACATGGATTTCAAGTTATGGCGTCAGGGAGCCAACTTTTGTACATGCATACTAACTTTTACGCTCCAGATTTTGAAACTGGTTTCCGCTATGACGATCCACTACTAGATATTTCTTGGCCGCTCACTCCATCTGATATTTCGGAAAGAGATCAATCACATTCCTTACTTGATCAAAATTTTAAAGGAATAAATATTGAATTGCCGTAATTGTGATAAAATTTTAACTCAAACTGTTTTAGATTTTGGCTGTGCACCACTATCAAATGCCTATTTGAATGAGGGCGAACTATCAAAACCCGAGATTTATTTCCCACTTAAGATCAGGTTGTGTGATCACTGCTGGCTTGTACAGACAGAAGATTATGTTCAAAAAGAGGCCCTTTTTAATTCTGGTTATGCTTATTTCTCCAGCACTTCAAAAAGTTGGCTTGAACATGCTAAGTTGTATGTAAGAAAAATGATATATTTGTTAGAGCTAGATAGTAATAGTTATGTGCTCGAAATTGCTTGTAATGACGGTTATTTACTTAAAAATTTCGTTGAAAATGGAATACCATGTTTGGGAGTGGAGCCAACGCAAAGTACTGCTTTAGCCGCTGAGCAGTTAGGTATCACAGTTGTGAAAGATTTTTTTGATGAAGCGATGGGCGCGCGGTTAGCTAGCGAAACAAGTAAATTTGATCTTGTGATTGGTAAAAATGTTTTTGCCCATGTGCCCAATATTAGGGATTTTACACGGGGCCTAAAAATAGTATTGAAGCGAGGTGGAGTAATTACTCTTGAATTCCCCCACTTGCTGAAAATTCTTGAAAAAAATCAATTTGATACTATTTACCATGAGCATTTTTCATACTTAACTTTGCATGCTGCTCAAACTATTTTTAATCAAGCAGGATTGAAAATATGGAATGTGGAAGAGGTGGAGACTCACGGAGGCAGTCTACGCATCTATGGTTGCCACCAAGAGGATAGTCGGACTATTGATCTGGCTGTCTCAAGGGTGTTGTCTAATGAAGCACAGATTGGACTTCAAACGAGTTCTGGTTATGAGATGCTTCAAGAAAAAGCCAATAAGTTAAAAAATAATTTTTTAGAATTTCTTTTAACTCAAAAAAGAAAAGGCAAATTTGTAGTAGGCTATGGAGCCGCCGCCAAAGGAAATACCTTGCTAAATTATGCTGGGATCAAACATGATTTGATAAGTTGTGTTTTGGACGGCGCCGAAGCAAAGCAAGGAATGTATCTTCCGGGTAGTCATATACCTGTATTTGATCCGTACCATTACGATTGGTCAAAAGTAGACAGCGTGATTATTTTTCCTTGGAATATTCGTGACGAAATAGTTCAATTAATTAGACAAAATTTTTCTTCCAAAGCGCGCTTATATACTTTTATACCTGAGTTTCAGGAGCTTGGAGTTGACTAGATTTGTTTTAATTGGTGGTGCTGGCTATATTGGATCGAAGCTTTCAAAAAATCTCGTGCATCATGGTGAAGTAATAATTGTCGATCATCGTCCATACGATGATTTGAATGTAGAGCAATTTAAGTTTGATGAATTACTAAGAAACGATCAGCTTCAGCGCTACTTATTTACATCTGAAACTACTGTGATTAACCTTAAATGGTATACAAATCCCGATGACTATCTTAACAGTAATAAAAACTTAAATTCATTACAAAACTTTATTATAATATCTCTTTTAACTTATAAAATGAATATTAAAAAATATATCGGTATAGGTAGCTGTGCTGAATACTCTGTTGAGGGAACAGACAGGAGCGGGCTTTCAACCCAATTAAAGTCAGAAACATTATATGGATCGGCAAAAATTATCGCCTATCGGTTGTCAAAGCAAATATAGGAAGAACGGTCTGAAAAATTTTGTTGGTTGAGGCTGTTCCACGTATACGAATATGGTCTAAGGAACAGTAAACTTCATGGGGTTATAGAGCGTAGTGTTGAAAAAAATAACCCTATTGAAATCAAACGACCAGAAGACATCTTAGATTTCATTCATGTTCGTGATGCTATCTCATTAATATCTAGCCATATAAGAGGGGCATCTTTTGGGGCACACAATGTCTGCACCGGTATCGGCCAAAATGTTTTAACCGTAGCAACAACGTACGCGAAAAGTTTAGGTTTTTCTGGTGAGATAGTATGCTTGGAACAACCGTCCAAGCCAATAATAATTGTTGGAGATTTATAGTTTGTATTCAAATTTTTTATCGCAACAGATTACCAATCTTCTTCCTTATTTTAATATAAATGAAGACATTTTGAAAAAATATGAAGCTAACGCGGTAACAAGATCGGATAGTTTAATAAAGCGTCTTAAAACAAGAGATAATACTAAATTTAATATTAAGATTTCATGGCATTTAGCTACATTTATTTATTGGCTCTCAAGAGAAATTTGGGAAAATGAAGGAAGTATTGATGAATGTGCAGCATTATTTTGTTTAAATAAACTTCTTAACTCAATTGATCTATTTTATGAAATTGACATGCCAGAAGCCTTTTTCTTAGGGGGGCACACTTCTGGACAAGTCTTTGCCAAAGCTAATTATAAAAATTTTCTTTTTACATATCAAAATTGTACTATTGGTCGAAATTTAAATGACGCTCCGACATTGGGTAAGTATAATGTTTTCTACCCAGGTTCTTCAGTAATTGGAAATTGCTCGCTAGGAGATAATGTAATTTTAGGACCCGGAGTTCAGGTAGTGGATAGGGACGTAGAAGATAATACTATGCTGAAGCTAAATGACAATCACTGCATAGAGAATTATAAATTACACAAAATTCATGCTTTACGGTTTTTTCAGATTTAGTAAATAGATGCCTTACTTTTGGGTTAAAACTAATATAGCCGAACGTACTGTTATGATGATTATATTTTTAACTAAATGTTTGGCAGACCACTTGGTTCAGGAAAACACTCTGAGCAGCCCCACTTGACTGGTACAATATGGAAGTCATTAGTGTATGACTGGCCTTTAGTACATCGGTATGATCACCTCTGTTGCCGGTGGTGGACGACTAGGCGTTTTTCGTTCGCTCGGCCTTGCGGCAACCGCCGTTATGTGTGGATACTTGACTAAAACGTGGCAACCTGGTCGCTCATGTACCTTCACCTGGCTGTTTATATGATTAATGCAGGCGTGTCGACGTTATGGGCTAAGAAGTTTTCCGATGCGGCCTCCTGAAGTGGTCCTGCTTTTTCGGACAGGTTTGCGGCTTAGCTTGCATCTGGTGTGTGTTCATGCCGCTCTTCGTATCTCTGCGTGGCCGAAGTATGCGATGTCTGGTGTTCGCTTATCAAGGGCCGTGTGAGGTCGCTCCGAGTTGTAGAACTCAATTCAGTTATCAATGATCCGTTTTGCTTGGAATCCGTCAGTAATTTCATTCAGGTAGACGGCCTCCTGTTTCAGCGACCGCCACAACCGCTCAATTAAGATATTGTCGAGGCATCGCCCCCGACCGTCCATTGATATTTTTATGTCAGCTTTGGTCAAAGTCGTGATCCATCCAGCGACTGTATATTGGCAGCCTTGGTCCATATTCATTATTGCTGGCTTGCCATATCGGGCGGTTGCATCCTCCAACTGCTCAACGCAAAAGCTGGCATCCAACGTATTGGAAAGCCGTCAGGTCAAAACCTTACGGGTCGCCCAATCCATGATTGCCACCAGATACAGAAAGCCTTTCTTGACAGGGATATAGGTGATGTCGCTGCACCAAACCTAATTGGGTCGCATGATTGCGAGCTTCCTCAGCAGGTATGGATAAATACGGTGCTGTGGGGGCTTCTTGCTGGTGTTCGGCCCTTTGTAGATGGCCTACAATCCCATGATGTTCATCAGGCAACGAACGCGGTGTCGTCCGGCTGAGAAGCCAGACTAAGGAAGTTAAGCAGCAATCTGGCGGCTGCCAAAGAACGGGTATTTTGTGAACACCTTATCAATCTCATGCATCAGCTTAAGTGTCTCGGCATTCACCCCGACTGGTGCGTAATAGATCGACGAACGGCTGATCTTGAGCCGTTTACACTGACGCGTCAGGCTTAGCTTTGTGTTCTCTTTACGGATCATCTCGCGGTGTTCAGACGGGCTCATCGCTTTAGCCCTTGTGACAAAAAATCATTCTCCACCGCAAGCTGGCCAATCTTGGCGTGAAGCTCGTTGATCTCGCCGTCTTTATTCTCGGCCTTTTTGACCTTGTCAGAAAAAACCCCCGCCATACCTTCAATAGCCTGCCGTTTCCACGTGCTCACCTGCGTTGGGTGGAGTTGTCGCTTGGCTGCGATCTCTTGCACCCGTCTTGTCACCACGCAGCGCCTCAAGCGCCACTGCAGCCTTAAACTGGTCTTAAAAGTTCCGTCGTTTTGTCATTCTCGTATCCATTCGTTCGGATTGGATATATCTCAACACGCTGTCCGAATTTACCGGACCACTTCACTCTACCTTACACGTTTAATTTGGTACTATAATCACTTCGGGAGGGCGCCCCTTACGATACGTTTCAAAAGCCTGTTCGTACGCGGTTTCTAAATGGTTTGTGTACTTTTGGGTATCGAAAAGTGGTTTTGATAAAAGATTATCCGCAAGCTTTCTCTTTATTTCGTCTAACCTTTTAGGGTTTGTAGATAAATCCAAGATAAGAGCTTCATAATCGCTTTCATTTTCAGTAATTAATTCGGGTAAACCAACAGCATTAAGTAAACTTCCCGCCACTCTGGCAGCAAAATTTTCACCCAACTTTGTAATGATAGGTAAGCCAGCCCATAGAGCATCGCTTGCCGTGGTATGTGCATTAACATTAAACGTGTCTAAAAACAAATCTGCAAGTCTGTGCCTTGCCAAGTGTTCCGCATGAGGCATTTTTTCAGCAAAAACCAATCTCTCTGCGTCAATACCTCGTGCAACAGCTTCCCTCTTCATGTTCATCTCTGCCGAACTGTTAGACCTTAATAACCACAAAACACTTCCCTCCACTTTGTTAAGCAAGCGCATCCAAATATCAAATTCTTTTGGAGTTATTTTATAATTATCATTGAAGCAACAAAAAACAAAACTATCGATCGGCAGCTCAGCTTCTTCGCGGGTAATTGCCTTATCTGATATGAATCTTTTATTATCATTTGGCTGATAGGAATTGGGCAGGTATATTATTTTCTCGCTATAGTAGTCCCTTTTGTCTTCAGGTATTAAAACGGGATCAGCGATAAAGTAGTCAATAAACTTTGTACCCAAAGTTCCTGGATACCCAAGATGACTAATCTGCACTGGCGCTAAGCCATATGCAAAGAGCTCTAATCGATTATCCACCGTATAACCTTTTAAATCTATTGCCAAATCCAATTTTTCAGATCTAGCCATTTCGACGATTTGTCTATCGGTCATTTCAGAAACATCGTGAAAAATATTCACATTATTCATTAATTTTTCAGTTATTTCATTATCTTTACGTACTCCATACGAATAAATAATCACCTCAAAACGTGCTTTATCGTGTAGTGCAAAAACCTGCGACATTAAAGCCATTGTAGCATGGTTGTAAAAATCTGAGCTGAAGTAACCAACTCGAATGCGTGCGGTTTTTTGTGATGGCTTATGTTCTAGTTTTAACGCCGTTTGATTAAACCGGAACTTTGCATATAATTCAGCTCGCAAGCGATGTCGTTTTGGTGCGTCCTCTAAAGGACTAAGCGTGAACGGTGCGATAGTTTCTTTCGAAATTCCCAAATTGGGTAACAGGTGTCTATCTTTTGTGATAGCTCTCCAGTCACAGATCTGGGCTTGATAAAAAAGCCTTTGCGCTCTGACCATTTCGAGTTCAGGTTTTAGGCGCAATAAGTTCTCAAGATTTTCAATGGCAAGATCATATCTATTTTGGATAACATAAATTTCACTTAGGTTTACATAAGCTGCTGTGTAGTCTGATTGAATTTCAATAGCCTTTGAATAAGCGCTAATAGCATCACAAAAATTATCTTGTTTTCTTAATACATTACCGATGTATTCGTACGCTTGTTGGCAGTCATTCTTGATGAAAATAGCTTTCCTATAATATGAAATAGCCTCGTCTAACTTTAGTTGGATTTCGAAAGCCTTGCCCATAGTTATATATGCTTCAGCATAATCAGGCTTAATTGCGAGCACTTGTTTGCTGTAGGCTACTGCCTTATCAGCTTTGCCCAGTTCGAGTTCCAAAAGGCCCAGTGCAAAATATGCTGGGGCAAAATTTGGCCTAAGTTTTATAGTGTTTTTAAAACATTTTATTGCAGCGTCAAAAGAGCATTTTTCATATAATTCCATCCCTATTTCAAAATATATCTCATATTCGTTTGGTTTAAGTCTAATCGCTTTATTTAGATTTTCTATTGCCTTATCGGTGTCTCCGTTCGACGTGTATGCCCTGCTTAACATAAGAAAATTTATAGCGGATTTTGGCATATATTTTGTTGCCTTGGTATAATTAGCTATTGCCATTTCCATTTGGTCTAATGCGTAATAGCATTGCCCCAAGGCAAAGTGTAATAATGCAGATTTTGGATACGTAACAAGTAAATCTTTGCATTTATCGATCGCAGAAAAAACCCTTTTTTGATTAATTAATTCATCAATTTCAGAGGTTGTTTGAGGCGAAGGCTCTCTATGCTCTTTATCGATTTTTAGAGATAAGGCTTTCATATCTTTGCAAAATAAACCAGAGGTTTTGGACGCCACGATTAGTGCTTTCGCTTCGGCAATTCTGTCTAAACCAACGAGTGTCTTTATATAATTTATCCAATACAAGCCAACGTTTGGGTTTAAATTTAATGCACCTTCGAAAGCTTTAAGAGCATCTATCAGTTCGTTTTGCAAAACAAGCACGCACGCTTTATTGTGAAGAGACTTACAATGATCGGGTTTTATGTTTATAATTTCGTCATAAATTTTTATTGCAGTATCAAGGTTCCCAGTTTTCTGTTCTTCGATACCTTTGTTGAAAAGTGCGGTTACATCGATATCTGTTGTATGCATGTTCATGATTCAACCCTAAGCTATGTGCATTAATGAGCTCGGAGCAAATTTTACGCCAACTGGTCTAGGGCCAGTCCTGAAAACTTTATATTTTTAAATTAACTATCTAAAAAAATATTTAAATTTTTTTGTTCTGAAGCTAGTTAGTGTTTGGGCTATCAATGAGAGCGAAATAATTTAGAGAAATGTAAGAAGCATAGATAAACTAATCTTTAGCTAAAAATTGGCGCTGTGAATTTGGTAAAACTTTTTTTAGGGAGGCAACGGCAAGGTAACGAAGAAATAGAGTGAAGAGGACATCCTGAGGTTACTGCGCAAAATTGATATTCATTCTAATGCAGTTATGGATATGTTAAGTGTCTGCCGGACTGCGGATATTTCTGACAAGATGTATCTATGAGCATTTCCACAAATGTAAATTTGAGTTTGAGTAATTCTTGAAATATCAGTATTTTTATCCAAATTTATTTCCAGCCTAGAGTACTTAAAAATGCGTTTTCCAGATTTAAAATCTTAAACACATCTTTACCTAAAGGAATTTGTTTAAAAGACGGGTTTCATTCCAAACCTCGTTATCTCGCATCTTTTCTATCTTAAAATCCACATTGTTAAAATCACCTTGAAACAGTAAAATAGCATGATTGTGTATTCCTTTAGAATACGTTTTATTAATGACAATCTTCAAACCAGAATTTTCTTTGACTTTCAATACGAATTCTTCTTCGAACTCACCCACTAAAACAATACTGCTTTTGTTATTCAAAACACGTTCGTTATTACAAAGATACCATATAGCAGCTTCTGTCCGGATGTAGTCGTAGCTTACGGGCAGTTGTTCTTTTTTCCCTAGACCGCATAGACGTGCAGCTAAATAGTAATTCTCAATTGGATTGCGATTATTAAGAATTCTCATTTTAAGTCCAACGATCATTCTATCAGCGACAAACTCTTGAATTCTATTTTTAAAGTTTGAAAATTCCTCTTCATCGCAGGTGGCTAAAGCGCGCCCTAATAGATATTCCATTCCCCCCCTGTAAACGTCCCACGCATGCTCAACCTCCAAGTTCCCCGCCTGCTCAAGTTTTTCATCTTCAAAATATTGTATGGATGCATAATAAAAGGGCTTTCTCATAATCAAAACTTGTCCAACAGAGATCCATTCTGCGGGTATAGTAAAAGACCAGTACGCAATTTCGCTATATCCCCTTCGGAGTTCCTGGTAATAGCTATTCCGGAAAATACTGATCTCTAAAAAAATATGATGATTTAGGATTGTGCTCAATAGATTTTTGTAATCTCCTTGATCGAATACCAAGTCCGTAGGAACTTCATAAAATTGTTGGTTAGACGCTTTATTTTGCAATCTAATAAGCTTCCATGGCGCATAAAGGACTGCTGCTTCTGGATTGCGTATTAACATTAAAATTGCATCAGCTAAGCCATCGCAATCTAAAAAATCATCATCAGCAAGATACATTGAAAATATGCCTGATGCGTTTGCGAATGCATCTTCTAAACTTCTTGCAGAGCCTATGTTATTTGCTTGTTTTATATATAAAATAGGGAGTTTTGTTGACCACGACTCAACCACTGCGTCGGTGTCATCACTTGAAGCGTTATTTGAAATAATCAGCTCATAACTGAAAGGAAAATTTGAAAACTCATTATAAATATCGTTTAGTAAAATTTGAAGACATTTAGCCCTATTGTAAGTCGGGATACAAATAGAGATTACTAATGGCTTGTTCTGCAATATTTCATTCTCCGCCGGTCGAAACTTGACTATGATATTGAGCTGACGTTAAACCTTTGTTACTCTTGACTTCAACAACATTCTTAATTTGGTTCCAAAGCTTTTATCTCGCTAGATAAAATTTGCGTGAGGCTGCCATGACTACTTGTAACCCAGAATAATAACTACACTTGTCATTTAACACTCTAAGATTAGCACACAGGTACTCTGTTAATAGTGATGCCATATTATCCCTATTTCCCTGAAGCCTTAGTACTATTATTTTTCGAGTATAAGATCAGATACAGTCCGTTTCAAACGCGCGTTATCAGCCTTAAAGAGCTCTAATCTGTTTCACTGACGGCGTTTGATCTTGCGCTACTCTTAGAGGTGGTCCTAGTTTTTCGACCACTTTGCAGCCTAGCTAAGGTGGATCAGGGTTTCATGTCAGGCTGCTAATCTCATGGGTTCTGTTTTTCTGGCGTAGGCCTCATCGGGGGTCAAGATGCCGTGTGTCGAGTGTGGTCGCTCGGCATTGTAGTATTCCAGCCATTTGCGGATACCAGCCTTTGCCTCTGAACCTCTTTCAAAAGCGTGAAGGTAGACGCATTCGTACTTCAGAGATCGCCAAAGACGCTCGATCATGCGGTGGTCGATCCAGCGCCCCTTGCCATCCATGCTGATTTTGACCTTCGCGTCCGCCAGCACGTCGATCCAGACGCCACTGGTAAACTGGCTACCCTGATCGGTGTTGAATATCTCTGGCGTGCCGTGTTTTGCCAGCGCATCTTTCAAGGCCTCAACGCAGAACTCCGCGTCCATGCTGTTGGACAGCCGCCACGCCAAGATCTTGCGACTGTACCAGTCCATGATTGCCACGAGATACAAGAAGCCACGCCGCATCGGGATATAAGTGATATCCGCGCACCAGACCTGGTTCGGCCGGTCGATCACCACATTCCTCAGCAGATAGGGCCAGATCTTATGCTGCGGGTGCTTCTTGCTGGTGTTGGGTTCCTGATAGATCGGCACCAACCGCATGAGGCGCATCAATCGCCGGACACGATGACGACCGCATTTGTGATCGTTCCGCTTCATGTATCGGGCCATCTGTCTTGACCCGTACCACGGCGTCTCCAGGAACTGCTTATCGATGATCTCCATGAACCGCAGGTTCTCTGCACTCTCGCCCTTCGGCTGATAATACAGGTTCGAACGGGACAACGTGAGCAGCGCGCATTGACGACGCACGCTCAGCTTGTGATCCTTACTCACCATTTTTTGCCTCGCGTCCCGAGCAACTAGTGCGAGGCATCGGCCAAAAAATCCCGCTCCACCACCAGCTGGCCAATCTTCGAATGCAGCTTCTCGATATCGGCAGCGCTCGGTGTGTCTGGCGCGCGACCTCGTCGCTCAAACGCGGACGACATGTTATCAAGCGCAGCACGCTTCCAAGTACTGATCTGATTGGCATGTACGCCATACTTCTTCGCCAACTCCGAAAGGGTCAGCTCTTCGCGGATCGCTTCAACCGCTACTCGCGCCTTGAAATCCGCAGAATGGTTCTTTCGCTTCTTCATCTTGGATCGTCTTTCTCTTCAGTCGATCCACCTTAACAACTGGTCCGAAATCCCGCGACCACCTCTTCTTTATGCCTATTACAAGACGTCTGAATTGCGATACCAATTTGATGATCTGCACCCGTTAGTGGCCCATCTTGACCTTGCAGTACTTCAGTAGCGCAACTTTTAAGCACTATATCGTGGGGTTATTTTTGTTTTCAACCGCATGCATAAGCCATCCTGCAATGGGGATCTACCTGTCCCATTTAGTTGTTCAATGAAAAAACGTTTTTCTAATGGATTAAAGTCTCATTAAAATGTCTGCCTCTTCACCAATACATGAGTTTTTATATTTATTACAGTAATTTAAGATTTATGATTGAAGATTTAAACTCCCTGTAGTTAGTAACTCTATTAAAGTATTCCTGACAGTTTACTTTGGCGCTTTCGCATGAAAGATGCAGGGATATTTTGCACTTTCCGATATTTTGCTACCGTGCGGCGTGCAACGTTAATTCCATTAGACTTCAAGGTCTCCACGATTTCATCATCGCTTATCGGGTTTTGTGGCTGTTCGCTTTCAATCAATTTTTTGATTTTGAATTTTACTGCCGCAGAAGATTGCATAGTTTGGTCATCATTTAGTGCCAAACTTACACTAAAAAAAGATTTGAGCTCCAAGGTTCCCTGCGGTGTTTCCATCAAAGAGCCCGTCGTTACTCTGCTTATTGTACTTTCGTGCAAATCCACCGCATCAGCGACATCGCGGAGTATCATTGGTTGAATATAATTTGGCCCTTTTTCTAGAAACGCTGTTTGCCTCTTAGCAATCTCAGCGCCCACACGAAGCATCGTGTCGTTTCGCTTCTGCAGAGCATTTTTTAACCAGTTTGCTTCAGCAATTTTTTCTTTTATGAATTCTTTTTGTTCATCGTCCATTTTGGATTTTCGAACAGTTTTTGCATATGTCTTGTTAATTGAAATACTCGGCAGTGTAGACCTGTTCAGGGTCACCAGCCAGCCGTCATCTTTTTTTGTAATTTTCAAGTCAGGCTCTCTTATATTGATTGCTTCTGAAGAGAATTGAAGGCCGGGCTTGGGATCGAAACTTTTAATTATTTTTAATTTTTCGGCAAGCTCTAGGTCACAACAACCGCAGCGGCGTTTAAGTAAATCAAATTTACCACTGCCCAGTAGATGCAAATTGTCTAAAATATTTTCGAGTGTTTGGTCTAACATTGTCCTATCTTTGGCCTGCAGCTTCAAGCATTCCGCCAAAGTTCCTGCAAACAATCCGGCAGGCTCAATCATCTGTAGTTTCTCTAGAACATTCTCCGCGACTTTCAGGTCCACCGAAGTCTGGTCAGCCACATTTTTTGCGGTCACACCCACCCAGCCAGTGGGCTCCAATTCCTCTAAAAATTTGTAGGCCACGATTTGTTCTTGCTGAGTGAAGTCTAGGCTAGCTATGTAGTCTCCGCAGTGTACATAAAGTGATTTATCATGTGATTTTAATAATTGAACAGGATCAAAATCGGTTTGTTCTCTTGACACTGTACTCTTAGTTTTGAAGCTATCTCCAGTTTCAAACTGGTTCTCTATTTCGGTTTTTGTTTTTTGTTTTTCTGTGCCGAATGGTTTTTCTTCTAGGGTTTTTGTAATTGAAAGAGTTTCAGTATGTGCATCATTCGCACGTGAGTTTTTCTCGAGAGTATTTTTATCATTCAATTCGATAAAAGGATTAACAGTAAAGGTATCTTCTATGTATTCGTTGACCTCTAGGTTCGTCATTTGTAGCAACTTAATCGCTTGCTGTACTTGAGCTGTAAGCAGCAACCCTTGACGCTGTCCTATGCTAATGCTGAAATCAAGTTTCATTGGATTCTCCCTCCATGAAGTATTTTTAGCCGTTAACTGAACGGTTGCCAAAAAATATAATTGACAGGTTGGTTGTGTCAGAATTTTGACAACAATTTAGAATAGGAAAATTTAATTTCTAAACTTTTCTAATTTGAGACGTTTTGATTTGTGATGGTTATACATATTCAGTAATGGGAGAAACAAATGACAAGTATTAACGCTGGTGGTGCATTCTACAGAGTTCAAAATGCAATAAATGAAAATTCAGAAAGAGTATCGGCAAGCATGCAGCGTCTGTCGTCTGGTTTACAAAACGTCGCACCAGGTGATCGGGTAGCTTCTTCGGCTGTGGCTTATGGACAGAAGGCGGAGCTAGCTTCGGTTAAAATTGGTGTTCAAAATGCTACTGAAGCATTGCAAGCTCTGGAGATGGCGAATAACGCGATATCAAAAATGAGTGAAATGGTTGTTCGGCTTGAAGAGTTAAATGCGCTCGGTAGCAATACATTTAATAGTGCCGACGACAAAGCTGCAATTGCAGCTGAAGCTGCAAAAATCGTTACTGAGATTTCAAGTACCCAGACTGGGGCCAAGTACAAGGGCATAGCTCTTTTTGGCACTTCCACTACGGTTGGAACAGGTAAAAATAATACCGCTCTAACCGTGACGGCTGGGTCTACAATGACAGCAACTATCACAGCAGCGAGTATTCAGATTGGTACTTGTGGCGCCGACATTTCTACAACTAAACAGAACGTTGATAATTTGCAAATTACTGCTGGAGCTAATTACAATAGAGCAGTGAACGCATTGTCGCAGTTGAGCAGTTTGCGTGCCGGTTACGCGATTGATGTTGCCTCCAAACTGGACGTAGACTTTGCCGGCGAAACAACTGAGCTCGCTAAAGGTCAAATATTGGCACAAGCTGGCACTGCGATGTTGGCACAGGCAAACGCTCAGGGACAGGGCATGCTCGCTTTAATCCAGTCGTAGGATTATTGATTCTAGTGCATTAGACCAAACCAGGTTGAAGTAGCCAAAATAGTGCTTTTGGCTGCTTTTTTTTTTGGTAAACTTTATATAGAGTAGGGTTTAAGCGGGAGGGGGACTCTATGGCTGAAGATACAAATCAACCCGTCGATGGCTTGGAAGACGCGGATCCAGTTGAAGGTGAAGTTGAAATTCGCTCCGAGCAGGAGCAACAAAAATTTGAATCTGATTTTGCTATAAAGATGGTAGACACTTTAGTTGCTATCAACGAACAACAGATTTCCAGTTATGAATTACCAAATAGATTCTTCACAACTG
>Ga0255753_1003556_pt1 | contig 16206 bp, 15 predicted proteins | sample 041ome_10_FD_179953 | JGI IMG/M metagenome (GOLD analysis project Ga0255753, IMG submission 179953) | Coastal salt marsh microbial communities from the Groves Creek Marsh, Skidaway Island, Georgia - 041412US metaG (version 2) | ecosystem: Environmental > Aquatic > Marine > Intertidal zone > Salt...
CCTCCATCTCATTAATTTCACGGTAGGCCTGTTTCCATTCCCACTCCTTACAGAATCCTTCCACTCGTTCCACCAGCACCCGGCCATACCAGGAACGGTCATAAATAGCCACATGTCCGGCCTTGGGAAACTCCGACCAGAAACGCCAGAGATAATGGTGGGACTTTTCGATATCATTGGGAGCAGCCACCGGTATAACCTCATATCCGCGGGGGTCCATCCGTGCGGTCAGGCGGCGGATGTTGCCACCCTTGCCGGCGGCATCCCAGCCCTCATAGACCATGACCATGGGAATACGCCGGCGGTACATTTCATGATGCAGGTCATGAATGCGTGCCTGTTTCTCCTCAACGATCCTAAGATATTCTTTTTTGGAAAGAGTTTGCGAGAGATCCACATCACTCAATTTCGGTGCCTTGTCATACCTGGGCATAGGTTTGGGATTGGCAGGCTTGGGCACTGAAATTCCCCGACCCTTGGCCAACCGTACCCGCTTGCCCAGCACCTCAATCATCATTTTTTGAGCGGTGGCAGTGGCCAGATAACTATTCTTTGCCTTGAGTTTCACCCAGGGGATGGGGGCATCCACATCTGATTCCCTGAACATTCGGGTGACAGCCTGGTTATATTCCTTATAGCGACCGAGCCGCTGGAGCACGGCATCATCCACCCGCCAGGCGGTGGCCGGGTTTGCCTGCAAAGCAGACAGTCGGGCCGCCTGCTCCTGCTGAGTAATATCGAGAAAGAATTTTAAAATGATGGTACCACCATCGCGTAGCTGCCTTTCAAAAGCCCGCACATCAACATAGGCACGGGCAAGCCCCGCTTCACTCATGCGGTTATCAATATCTGCATCGAGCAGGTTGCGGTACCAACTGCGATCAAAGATGGCAATTCTGCCGGTACTGGGAGTACGGCTCCAGAAGCGCCAGAGAAAGGGACGTAGCTGCTCATCCCGGTTGGGGGAAGCAATGCAGGACACTTTGAACCCACGCGGGTCGAGGGGCTGAATGATCCGGTTAATCAGGGTACCCTTGCCGGCTGCACTTAAGCCTTCCACCAAAATGAGGATGGGAATACCATGCTCCTTGCACTTACGCTGGAGGTATGCGAGCTCCTGCCCCTGCTCCTCAATTTGCTTAAGCAAAGCCTTACTTGGTTTAAGCCCGTTTTTCATTCAACGAAATATTGGCTGAATAATGAGCCGTTCCGCAATCTTCCATCCATCCTTTCAAAAGTTAGAACCTATGAAATGCCTGTTGAACATTTGATTGGCAAGCCCGCAAAACAAAAAAGCCCCGCTGGTAGATTGCCAGCGGGGCTTTTACAAAGAATTGGTCGAAAATCTAGTATGTGATTAAACCTTGAACATAGAACTCATTCATATCGGCACTATCTCTTGCTGTATGACTGTACTCGAAATTAATATCAAAATTTTGAGTAATTGAAAGAAGGGCTGCGATTGTAAACTTATTGCTGTCGAAATCAGCTGAACCAGAATCGAAATTCATATGGGAATACCTAAGTGTTGCGGCAAAGAAATCTGAGAAACGATAATTACCCAGAAGCATGAAATCGAAAAGATCTGTATTATTGTCATAGCTGATGCTATCGAACTCCATAGCAAGGGTCAGATCACCGGGGGTCCATTCGATCCAACCGTTAACGGCTTGGGTGTCGTCATCACCGCTGCCATTTTCGTTAGCAAAACCAAGTTGAGCTTCTAAACCTGGGAAAAACATGACGGATGCAGCGAGATCAATAGCCATACCATCATCAAGGTCAGAATTGTTACCATAACCGTAAGTGTCATGAATACCAAAGACAACTCCGAACAAGCCATTGTTGTAGCTAAGACGGATACCGTCGACGTAGTTATTTCTTCGGGAAGCTTTAACATTATGCATTGGTGTTGAGGAATTTCCATCATGATCAACATCGAAGTTAGTAAATCCGCGAGTCACCGCAAAGAGATCAGTAGATTCATCACCCTCATATCCTAATACAGTTTCTTGACGACCAAAAGTAAGGTGGAGATCTTGATTGAAACTGTAACGACCAAAAGCCTGTTCAAGTAAGTCAGAACCATTGTCTTCGGAAACATTTAAGTGAACCTCAGCAGTAACAGGTGAAAGATCGATAAGAAAATCTAAGTCTGCACCAGCAGAGATGTCCTCTTTATCAGAAGTTACAGTAGAGTTTGCATCTTTGTCTACCGAAACAAGTGAAAGGCGCGTATCAATATATCCACGCAATTTAACCGCGTTACCCAAGGCAATACCATCTGCAGTAAGGGTCTCGTTGGAACCAAGTGCCGTTCCCTCGGAGTAACTGCTGGAACTGTATCCAGACATTTGCGCGAAAGTGGAGCCAGCAAAGGCAAGGCTCAATACGAAGCTGACGATTTTTTTCATAATCAGATTATTGATGGGGCAGTTTGTTTGTTGTAGTTAATGATTGTGAATAAGTTAGGTCAGTCAAGCTTGAAACGCTATACTCGAAGTAGCGAACTACTCACCGATTTCTAGGCGGGCAATCCGATTTCTGCAATAAGTAGTTAAGACTTCAATCGAGAGGGATTTGACCACTCTGTTGCATCGCCCACAATCGCTCCCCCACTTCTTTGGGCAATTTTTGGCGATCTTCCTCCGTGGTGATCGGTCCATCAAAAACGACTCGACCCTGCAAATCCGTAGCTCGAAGGAAACGAACCCCATCTTTCTCGGTCCATTGCAAGCTGCCCTGTTCATCATTTAATGTGATTTGCTGAGTGGAGGTGGAGTAAGTGTAGCTCTGGACATCCGCACCACCCCCATGCAAAGGATCATCCACGGTGCCCGGACCAGAGGAGAAAGGAGCATTCGATGGATCATCGAGGCGGGGGTTGGAAAAGAACGGGTGTTTGTGGAAGTCACCAAGATCAGGAAAATCAAAAGAACGACGCCGGAAAAAGTCCCTAATCCGGTCGTTGGGTCCAAAGAAGCGATCCATTCCGAAGGGGTCCGGCTCATTCATCCAATTTTGATCCTCGGACTGTCGAAATTCCTCGGGCACTTCCATCAATTCCACCGATAAACTGACCGGTTTGGACTGTCGCAGGACTGAAAGCGTAATTCTTTCGCCAGGGTTTCGCATCCGGACCAAAGTTTTTAACTGTTCCGGATTGATCAATAATTGATCCTCAAATTTAAGCAGCACATCATAGAGCTTGACCCCGCCAACCTCTGCGGGGCTACCGGGCACTACCCGCTCCACCCGCAAATGGACACCATCAGGCAGTCCAAGCTGGTGGCTGATTGCTTGATCGAGCCGGCTGGTATGGACTCCCAGATATGCAAAATCCAAATCCGTCTGAGCAAACAGGGAGGAAGTAAAAAGAGAAACTACAGGAATAAAAAAGCGAAACACGAGGTGCCGGCTCATGGAATTAGTAGGTATCCAGTTCAATCAAAATGACTTCTTCGCGGGGCGTGGTGGAAAGAATGCGGGTATCGGATGCAGGGTTGCTCCACAATGTCTCGTCCATAAAGAAGTGACGTACCCGCCGGGCAGGCAGCCCACCCGGGCGTTCGAAGATTCCCTCATCCACCACCCGAAGAAAGCGTTCATTCATTTGCGGGTCGAGCCAGCCACTAACCGGCATAACCGATACATCCTGGATTTCCTCGAGGGATAATCCATGGAGGGGACTGTCCGGATCCTCCACTTGGGCAAGGCTGGATTCTTCCACAAGTGCCAGTGAATCCTCCGGGGCTAGATCAGAGACCAAATCTTTTGTACCGGTAGGAGCAAGGGAAGAGGACAGGTAAAAGACCATTGCCCAGACCGCAGCCAATCCAATACCCGCCAGTCCCGTGAAAGCTACCAAGCGGGGAAAAGAAATGATGGGCGAGCTGGAGTGTTTGGATGGGTTGCCCCCCCTACTCTCCTCCTCATCTGGCATGCAACGCATGGCCACATTCCCGGCATCTCCCAATGCATTTTCCAAGCGGGAAATAAATTGCTCACTTGGAGCAGCAGGCTGGAGTTCTTTTAACTCCGCTTCCAGTTTTTCTAATTCATTCATGATTTAGCGGAGGAGTCCTCCTTTTTACCCTCCATTTCCTCAGGTACCCAGTCCTTGAGCTTTTGCAGAGCGTAACGGTAGCGGGAGGCCACCGTATTAAGTGACTCGTCAAGAGTGCGGGCAATTTCATCAAAGGTAAGTTCACCCCATATTTTTAAGGTAACCACCTCTTTTTGTTGTGCAGGCAGGCGCTCGACAGCACGAAGAAGAGCCTGCTTACGCTCATCCTGCTCCAAGGTACGGTCGAAAGAGAAAGAGAGAGGAGCATCCAAGGCCACTTTGTTTTCGCGGGCCTGCCTGCGGTCAATACTGCGGGCCCAGTCGATCGCCAGCCTACGAATGGCACGATAGACCAGACCGGGTGATACTTCGCCTGTGTGTCCGTATAACCTCCAGATACGGACAAAGGCTTCCTGGAGCAAATCCTCCGCCTCGTCTGGCCGACGGGATTGCTGCCGTGCAAAAAGAAGAAGCTTTGCCCCGTGCCGGGCAAACCAGGATTTCCATATGGGTTCAGTGTTCATGGGATATGGTTTCATCGGTTGTAGCGATAGAACACATACATTTTGTCTACCCATGTATAAAAATCAATCACCTCTGTAAATTTTCCGGAACCTGTGGTTATTTTCGATCATTTGCAGGTCGATTTGAAAATTGGCACACCATCTGCAAACTCTTCTCGCATAGGGCAAATTCCTAGATTACTAGGTGAAACACAAAGTAGCGGGCGACCTGGGCTGGGTCGCCCGCTTTTCTTTTAGGAAAGCGAGTATCCTTGTCATCTCCATACCCCTTAGGTACACCAAGTGATATCTTCTCAATCATGCAGGCACACATCTGGATATGAAATTATCAAAGGGACATCACTTGGCTTACTGCACCAATGTCCATCGGGGTAATAATTGGGCAGAAACCTCTGCCTCTCTTGAAAATTATGTGATGCAGGTAAAGAAAAAGGTATGTCCTGATGATCCCTATGCGATTGGTTTGCGGCTGGGAGCAGAAGCAGCAGAGGAACTGTCCCAGCCCGATGTGCTTAAAAATTTCAAGCAATGGCTGGAGAAAGAAAATGCCTATGTTTTTACCATTAATGGATTCCCTTACGGAAATTTCCACGGGCAACGGGTAAAGGAAAAGGTGTATCAACCAGACTGGACCGAGCCTGCCCGCTTATCCTATACCATTACCCTGTTCGAAATTCTGGCTTTTCTCCTGGCAGAGGGAAGCGAGGGAAGTGTGAGCACCCTACCCGCCTCTTTCAAAGAATTTCACTCCTGTGATCTCCCGGAAACTGGATACCAGCACCTGCTTGCCTGTGCAGAAAAAATTGAGGAATTATCGGTACAACATGGACTTGATCTCCACCTGGGACTGGAGCCGGAACCCTTGGGCTGGTTTGAAACCACTTCCGAAACCCTTGTTTTTTTCAAGGAATTATTAAAGCGGGCAAAGGATCCGGAATTGGTACGCAGACGGATCGGAGTCAATTATGACTGCTGCCACCTGGCACTTGAATATGAGGATGCCAAAGAAGGCTTAACCGCTTTGCAGGATGCCGGTATCCGCCTCAGTAAACTACATATCAGTTCGGCTCTTCAAACCAGCCCCGAACCTGGGAATTTAAATACTCTGCAAAATTATGTGGAAGAAGTGTATCTCCATCAGGTCATTGCAGCCAGGCAAGGTAAGGTGGTAACCCGGATCAAAGATTTGGATCTCGCCCTAAGCCAGGCGGGCGAGGCAAAAATGGATGCGGATGAATGGAGAATTCATTTTCATGTTCCTCTGCATGCATCTCTAGGAAATGGCCTTGGGGATACGCGGGAACATGTGACCGACACTCTGGACTGGCTATCCGACCATCCACACGCCTGCCGTCATCTGGAGATGGAAACCTACACCTGGGAAGTATTACCTAATGAGATGCGTTCCTTGAATGTGGTTGATCAGGTGATTAAAGAATATGATTGGACCCTGGACGCTTTGCAGCAAAGAGGGCTGGGAAAATGAAACTTACATTCACGACCTGGATGGGGCTCTCCCGTGGAGCCAATCTACCAACGATATGGACCAATGTGATTGCCGCATGGGCGATCAATGCAGGCACGGGGCCTTCCTTACGATGGATGCCAGAGTGGACCGAGATCAGTTTTTTTAATATTCAGACCCTGATTTGGCTACTTGTCGGATCGAGCCTGGTTTATGCGGGTGGTTGTTTTCTCAACGATGCCTGTGATCACCAGTTTGATCAGAAGCACCGGCCAGAGAGACCGATTCCATCGGGTATACTTTCTCTGGCTCAGGTATGGATGCTGGGAATCATCCAGCTTGGGCTTGGTGCACTGGCATTGATCAACGGGGCAGGATGTTCCTGGCCATGGATCGCTGGGCTGATTCTTTGTATACTTGCCTATGATTTTATCCATAAGAAAAGTGTCTTAGGAATTATCCTCATGGGAGGCTGCCGTAGTCTTCTATGGATATCTGCAGGGACCGCTGCTTCCGGGATGAGCCCCGCCCCGATGCTTTATGTATGGGCCATCGCAGTGGGTTTGTATGTGGTGGGGATTAGTTGGTTTGCGAGAAATGAATCCAAATCACGGGCAAAGCAAGAGGAGAAAGTCAACCTATGGGACCTCATCCCTGTCGTTCTGCTGTTCATTGTTCCTCTGATTGCTTTGGGCTATCTGATTCTCTGGAACAACCTCGATCCAATCCGGGGCTTTCTGGCGAATGTGGTGGGACTACTGGCCGGAGGGGTCGCCTTCTTTGCGATTCTGCAAATGCGGAAAGCAGAGGGCGGTGCGATCGGCAAAGGAGTTTCCCGGCTGCTCGCAGGCATCTGTGCCGTGGATGCGACCGCCCTTTCTTTTCATGCTCCCCTACTGGTTGGACCCTGCGTCCTCCTCGGAGCAATTGCTCATATTCTGCAAAAGAGGTTTGCGGCGACCTAAGGGGCATCTAGACTAAATTTCTAGTCATGCCCAATACCTACTCCTCCATCCGCCGGAATGTTCGGCTCGATCTTACCCATGAGGTCTTCTTTACCCGGGACGCATTTGATGCGGACAATTCCACCCTGTCTGATTTGCTCAAAGGAGATAAGTTAGGAAATAAAACCAAAGCCATTGTCTACCTGGATGAAGGAATCCTCGATGGGAATCCCAACCTTCCTAAGTCGATTTCTGACTATTTCGAAGCACATTCCGATTCACTTGAACTGGTATGTGCACCTGCTTTTGTCCGCGGAGGAGAAGAAGCAAAAAATGACTGGAAGTTGGTGGAAACTATCTGGTCGGATTTAAACAAATATGGAATGTGCAGACATTCCTATGTGATTGTGATCGGAGGCGGAGCTGCCCTCGATCTGGTTGGGTTTGCTGCATCCACCGCCCACCGGGGTGTACGCTTGGTCCGCTTCCCCACCACTACCCTGAGCCAGGGAGATGGCGGAGTTGGAGTAAAGAATGGGATCAATTTCTTCGGGAAGAAAAACTGGGTAGGTACTTTTGCGGTGCCGGAAGCTGTGGTGAATGATTTTTCCTTTCTTCGAACCTTACCAGACAACCAGAAACGGGCAGGATATGTGGAGGCAATCAAAGTTGCTTTGATCCGTGACCGTGCCTTTTTTGAGTGGATTGAATCACGGGCATCTGAGCTTGCCCAGTTTCAAGCCCAACCGATGGAACAATTGATCCGCCGTAGTGCCGCACTCCATCTTGATCATATTGCCGGATCTGGAGATCCTTTTGAAAGAGGATCTGCCCGTCCGCTAGATTTTGGGCACTGGATTGCCCATAAGCTCGAGCCGATGTCGGACTTTCAGGTTGGGCATGGTGATGCTGTGGCTATTGGACTCGCTGCAGATGTTTTGTATTGTGCAAAAGTTGGTTTGCTCAAAGAGGAAGCTGCCGAGCGGGTACTTGATCTTTTACAGGCACTGGGCTTTGAAACTTACCACCCTTTACTTCATGCCAAGAACAACAACGGGGGCTCAATTATTCTTGATGGCCTGGAGGAATTCCGTGAACACCTGGGGGGCAAACTAACCATCACACTGATCCAGGCACTTGGCCAGGGTGTTGAAGTGCACCGGATGGACAATGAACAGGTGCTTTTCTCCATCGATGATTTACGGACCCGCTCCCTTGCCCACTCCCGGGCATAATCTGATCAAGTTTCCATGAGTACGGGTGCGAAGGGAAGCCCCCGGCTGGCAGTTCTGAACCTAGTTGGTTTGTGCAAGCGTCTCCTTGGTGAAAGCACACCCCATATCAATCAATTCCTTGCCGATTGTGGAGGGAATCTGCAGATCATTGAACCCGTTACTCCTGCAGTTACCTGCTCAGCACAAGCGACTTATCTGACCGGAAAAACTCCCAGTGAACACGGAATTGTGGGAAATGGATGGTATGACCGCACCCTGAATGAGCATCACTTTTGGAAACAATCCAACCGCTTGGTTGAAGGAGAAAAAATTTGGGAAACAGCACGAAATGCCAGACCCGATTTCCGCTGTGCCAATTTATTTTGGTGGTACAACATGTACAGCAGTGCAGACTACTCTATCACCCCCCGCCCGCTCTACCGTTCTGATGGGCTGAAAACTTTTGATGTGCATGCGCACCCCTTGGGAATTCGGGATCAGGTAAAAGAATCGCTTGGAGAATTCCCCTTCCCTTCTTTCTGGGGTCCGCGTGCCGGGTTGCCCTCCAGTCAATGGATCGCTGAGTCTGCTAAATGGATGGAGGAAAAAGAATCCCCAGAGCTATCCCTGGTTTATCTGCCCCATCTAGATTATGATCTGCAACGCCATGGTCCTGATTCATCCGAAGCTGTCACGGCGGTGAAGGAACTGGACTCGCTGGTTGGAGACCTGATTCGATTCTACCAGTCCAGAAATGTTGGTGTGGTTATTCTCTCGGAATACGGCCTGACCCCGGCTAAACGGGTGGTTTATCCAAACCGTGCACTTCGTAAAAAGGGCTGGTTGAACATTAAACAGGAGCTTGGACTGGAGTATCTAGATTGTGGTGGTTCCTCTGCCTTTGCCCTGACTGATCATCAAGTCGCCCATGTTTACCTCAATCAAAAAGACCATTCGATCCAAAGCCTGGTCCGCACGGAACTGGAAAAACTCGATGGTGTGGCCAAAGTAATATGCGGGGAAGAGCGTTCGCAATATGGATTGGATCATGAACGCGCAGGAGATTTGGTATTGCTGGCAGAGGAAGATGCCTGGTTTGCCTACTATCACTGGCTGGATGATACGCTGGCACCGGACTTTGCCCGCTGTGTGGATGTGCACCGGAAATATGGATACGATCCAGCCGAATTATTTGTGGATCCGTCCCTCTCCTTTCCTTTCCTTAAAGCTGCAGGGAAACTAATCAAAAAGAAACTCGGGTTTCGTATCTTTATGGACTTAATTCCCCTGGACCCCACTCTTGTGCGTGGCACTCATGGAATACGCCCAAAAGATCAACTGGACTGGCCGGTGATGATGGGACAATCGATCGAGGCAAAGGATACATCCTTGGCTGCAACCGGGGTCAGGGATTGTTTACTCCAGGCCTTCGGACTGGAACCAAATTAATCGTTAACAGGTCTACCTTGCCCGTTTATGCAAAGGCACTTTGCGTGAGGACAAATCACGGATTAGGCCGGGCCATCCCAGGGATTGAAGTCTTTTATCCATTTCCCGAAAGCCCCGGCCATAAACCCGGTCATCACTCATTTGTAAATTCTTCCGCAGGATATCTGCAAGCTTGCTGGTCTCCTTCTTAAGAGCATGCATGGAGAGAAGGTTACAAAATCCCTCCACGGCAGGTGGAGACATCTCGATGTAATTTTCATTCAACCAAACATGACCAAATTCATGGGCAAGCACAGAGAGGCACTCCACCACAGGTAATCCAGCCAACACCCATACCTCATGCGAAAAAGTGGTACCCGCATCCGACCCACCGGTAATGGTGCGAAAAGTTGTTAAAGTCAGGCCCCGGAGACTGCCCCTGCCATGGAGGCGCTCAACTTCCTGGTTTAATTGATTCTGGCTGACCAGTCTCATCGTCAATGGCCCGACGGGGCGCGGAAGTCCCAACTCGGACATTCCCTGCCGGACTCGATTGGCAACCGCGTTAAGGGTGGACACTTCACTTACTGCCTCCTGCAAACAGGGTACACAGCTAACCCGGCCATCCCTAAGCATTTGTTTGGATGAAGTACGCTTTCTCGACATTAGCCTACTGCAGGAGCCACAGGAGAAGGCCTGGCGAAAATGCTCGGCATGCACCATCCCTCCCCACTCATCCCTACGAATAGGCTGACGATCAAGAAAAGGCCGCTCACAAACCAGGCAGGTAAAACAGGTGGGATGAAAGACTCTTTCTCCAGCCTGCATCTTTTCTGCTCCGACCATTTTTTTACAAACTCCACAACGGGGTTCCAGTTTCCAGTTGGTCAGGTACGCACGATCACCTGCAGAAAAACGGGAAACCGGGAAGGTATAATCCCTGCCCTGAATCCTCAGGGTTACCCGGTTGTCCGCAAAATCAATCAATTCTCCCTCTGATCGGTTTCCACTTGTGGTGGTCCATACGCGGCCAGAAACGAGATCTGCCCAAAGAAGCAAAGTTAAAAAAAAGACGCCCGATATCCGGGAGCGACTCATCTTCAGGACTGCAAAATCTTTTCCCAGAATGCGATCCGTCCTGCTACTTGCTGAGGCCCAGGCATTCCGGGTTTTTCCCGCTTGGCAAAGGCACGCTCCAGATCAAAAACCTCCCGCCATCCAGATCCAAGCCCGGAAGAGACGGACAGAGCATCTGTATCGCTAAGCTCAGGCAGTTGAACTTTCTTCTCTTCCGCAAGGGACACCAAGGCTCCGACCACATGATGGGCCTGCCTGAAAGGAATACCCTGCTCCACCAGATAGTCCGCTAGATCTGTGGCCAAAAGCAAAGGATCGGAGGCTGCAGCTCGGCATTTTTCCTCATTAATTACTGCTCCGTCCAATGCCCCTGCGGTCACTGCCAGGCAGATGCTCAACTGATCAAAACTGTCGAACACCGGAGGCTTATCCTCCTGCAAATCCCGATTGTAAGTAAGGGGTAATCCTTTGATCGTAACCAATAGGTTGGTCAGGTTGCCAACTACCCGCCCGGTCTTTCCACGAATTAACTCAAAGCAGTCAGGATTTTTCTTCTGGGGCATTAACGAGGATCCCGTGGTGAAAGTATCTGGCAAAACTAAGTATCCGAATTCAGAGGAATTCCAGAGGATCAGATCTTCCGAAAGCCGGGAGAGGTGAAGAGCGCAAAGAGAACAGGCCGAGGCGAACTCCACAAATAAATCCCGGTCTGCCACTGCATCCATACCATTGGGGGTAAGTCTGGGTTCACCGGACTCATCGACAAAGCCAAGAGCTTTGGCCACATGTGCACGATCCAATGGAAGAGTGGAACCAGCAATCGCGCCGGAACCCAATGGGCAAACATTGGCATGGTTAGCAACATTGGAAAACCGTTCATGATCCCGGCCCAGCATTTCCACATACGCAAGCAGATGATGCCCCACGGTCACGGGCTGTGCCCTTTGTAAATGAGTATACCCTGGTATGGGAGTGGTTGCATATTTTTTTGCCAGAACGAGCAGTGCCGTCATGGTTTGCTCAATTCCTTCACATAGCTGGGAGCAGGCATCCTTAAAAAATAAGCGCACATCAGTGGCTACCTGATCATTACGGCTCCTTCCTGTATGTAGCTTGTCTGCTGCTTCGGTTTTGCTTCGCAGTGCTTGCTCGAGGTTCATATGCACATCCTCAAGCTCGAGCTTCCATTCAAACTGGCCCGATTTTATTTCCTCCGCCAGCTCCTTCAGCCCCTGATCTATTTGAGTAAATTCTTCCTCGCTGATAATTCCGACAGAATGAAGCATGGAGGCATGCCCGAGACTTCCCTGCAGATCATAGGGAGCAAGTCTTTGGTCAAAGGAAACTGATTCTCCAAAAGCGAGCATGAGACCGGCAGGGCCCTCATGAAAGCGCCCACCCCAAGTGACTTGTTTCCCGTTATCTGCCATAATACATCTATCATCCCAAACGAGGTATTGGCGGGCAACCTCTATTTGCGAATGATCGTTTCAGGCCAATCCCTGAAGTTTTGATGGAGATTAAGAGAAGACCTTTTTGATCTTAGCCTTGGCGTAGTCGCGGTTTAATTTGGCTATGTAGTCCAAGGAAATATCTTTAGGGCAGGCAGCTGAACACTCACCATAATTCCGGCAATTTCCAAAACCGGCTTCATCCATGGCTGCGACCATATTGAGTACACGGGAGTCTTTCTCTGCCTGACCTTGCGGAAGTAGATTCAGATGTCCTGCCTTGGCAGATGTAAAAAGCATAGCTGATGCATTCTTACAGGAAGCCACACAGGCACCACATCCGATACATTGTGCGGCATCCATGGCCAGATCAGCATTTTCTTTGGGCACGGGTAATGCATTACCGTCTGGAGCACTACCGGTACGAACGGTGATGTAACCGCCGGCCTGAATGATTTTATCAAAGGCAGAGCGGTCAACCACAAGGTCCTTTACCACAGGGAAAGCTTTGGCACGGAAAGGCTCGATGGTAATGGTATCTCCGTCCTCAAACTTGCGCATGTGCAACTGACAAGTGGTGGTGGAATTTTCAGGACCATGGGCATAACCATTGATATTGAGCGAGCAGGTTCCACAGATTCCCTCACGACAATCATGATCAAAAGCAACCGGCTCGTTTCCTTCTTCCAGGAGCTGTTCGTTTAATTGATCCAGCATTTCGAGAAAGGAGGAGTCTTCCGAGACGCCATCGAGCACATGTGACTCGAAACGGCCTTCGCTTTCGGGACCATCCTGTTTCCAAACTTTGAGAAATAATTTCATAATTATCTGTCCTTATTTGTAACTGCGTACTGCCAGTTTGACTTCTTCGAATTTTAAATCTTCCTCATGACGGGCCGGGGTTTCTCCATCCCCTTTGAATTCCCAGACTGCGGCATGGGCAAAATCTTCGTCATTACGGGTGGCTTCACCATCCTCGGTCTGGTACTCCTCACGGAAATGGCCACCGCAGGATTCATTACGGTCGAGGGCATCCCGGCATAACAGTTCACCAAAATCAATAAAGTCGCGAACCCGCCCAGATCTTTCGAGTTCCATATTATACTCCTCACCCTTTCCTGTAACGAGGAGGTTTTTATTAAAATCGTCTCGGAGATCCTGAATTTGACCAATGGCTTTTTTAAGCCCCTGCTCATTTCGGGCCATACCAGCGTAATCCCACATGATTTGACCAAGTTCTTTATGATAAGAACGGGAAGAACGCTTTCCTTTGGCAGAAACCAACTGGCCAACGCGTTCTTTAACAGATTCCATCGTTTCGCGAGCAACTTCGCCCTCGGGATCAATGGCTCCAGGGCTGATAGTTGTTAAATAATTTCCAATGGTGTAAGGAATAACAAAATATCCGTCGCTCAAGCCCTGCATCAGAGCACTGGCACCAAGTCGGTTGGCACCATGATCTGAAAAATTTGCCTCTCCCAGAACAAAGCATCCGGGAATTGTGCTCATCAAATTGTAGTCTACCCACAAGCCACCCATGGTGTAGTGTATAGCAGGATAAATACGCATGGGGCGGTGGTAGGCATTTTCTCCAGTGATACGCTCATACATCTCGAAGAGGTTGCCGTAGCGTTCACGAATTACATTTTCACCGAGACGGTTAATGGAATCCTCAAAATCGAGATATACCCCACGACCACCAGGACCAACTCCACGACCTTCGTCACAGGCTTCTTTAGCAGAACGACTGGAAATATCGCGGGGTGCAAGATTTCCAAAACTTGGGTATTTTCTCTCGAGATAGTAATCCCTGGCATCTTCAGGAATCTCCGATGGAGCCTTACCACAATCCTCCGCATTTTTGGGCACCCATACCCGGCCATCATTACGGAGGGACTCAGACATCAGGGTGAGTTTGGACTGATGATCACCAGATACCGGAATACAGGTCGGATGGATCTGGGTGAAGCAGGGGTTGGCAAATCCAGCCCCCCTGCGGTAGGCTCGAAAATTTGCGGTCACATTACAACCAATCGCATTGGTCGATTTGTAGTAAACATTGCCATAACCCCCAGTGCACAAGAGGACAGCATCGGCTGTCCATACCTTGAGCTCACCTGTGGAAAGATTACGGGTGATGATTCCTTTGGCATGACCATCCACCACGATGAGATCGAGCATTTCCTGACGGACATGCATCTTTACCTGGCCGGAAGCGATCTGGCGGCTGAGGGCACTGTAAGCACCCAGAAGAAGCTGCTGTCCAGTCTGGCCCCTAGCATAGAAAGTACGGCTTACCTGAGCACCACCAAAAGAACGGTTCGCGAGAAGTCCACCATACTCTCGGGCGAATGGAACACCCTGTGCCACGCACTGGTCGATAATATTAACACTGTTTTGAGCAAGTCGGTGAACATTGGCTTCACGGGAGCGGAAATCGCCACCTTTGATAGTATCGTAAAAAAGCCGGTGAACCGAGTCTCCATCGTTTTGGTAGTTCTTCGCACCATTGATTCCGCCCTGTGCCGCTATGGAGTGGGCACGGCGGGGAGTGTCCTGGTAACAAAAGCAATCCACATTGTAACCAAGCTCTCCAAGGGTTGCTGCGGCTGAGCCTCCGGCCAGTCCGGAACCAACCACGATAAGTTTGAATTTACGTTTATTGGCTGGATTGACCAATTTGGAAGAGAAGCGGTGGTTTTCCCACTTGTCAGCAAGAGGACCTTCAGGAATTTGGGAGTTAAGATTCATGGGGCGTACTTTTTAAAGATTCGCAGAACAAGAAGACCCGCAGGAAGCCTCCAGGCAGTTCACCAATCCGTATTTTTGTGCGACAACGAGGACTGGGATAATGGAAAAGCCGGCAAAAATGACCCAACCGTATACCGATGCGATACAATCTAAACGGGAACGCCAGCTTTCGGATCTTAGTCCCAAAGTCTGAAACATACTCGATACACCGTGGGCTAGATGACGGCAGAGAAGAAACATACAAACCACATAAAAAACTGAGATCGCATCCACCCGGAAGCCGGCGAGAATCATATTGTAAACATCATGAATCTCGGAACCATCGGGAGATCCGACCGTCGTCTTGAGGTCGTTGTATTCCGGGAAAATTGTGCGGATAGTGAAATGTAACAAGTGAAATACAATGAATGCAAGCATGAGGGAACCGGTTAGCCCCATGCGAAGGGATGACCATCCTGCCCGCTTGGTTACTTCCACCTCATTTGAGTGAGGTCGAGCAGCACGGTTTTCTTTGATCAATTGGTAAGCAGTAATTGCGTGAATCACAACGCAGACCAACAAAAACAAGCGTGAACCCCAAAGAATGGGAGCGGGCAGGTTTTGTAAAGCGTGGGCATAGGCGTTGATTGCTTCTTGTCCAAGCAGTACTTGCAGGTTGCCAGCCATGTGAACAAAAACAAACCCAACCAAAACAATTCCGGTCAGGGCCATGAGATATTTTTTGAATAAGGATGATTGGAGCATGACTAATCTATTTTATAGATACATCTTCCCATCACACAAATGGGTGACGAGTTAAAAGGGGTAGAATTAAAAAAGTATTAGTTAGGAGAATTAGTAAAATTAATATTTGTGCAAACACAATTCATAAGGACTAAAGAAGCGAATGTTGACGGGAGTGAATAAATCTTAGTTGCCACTCCCTTCTCACCCATGTCATGGATAAGAATTAATATTTAAAAAATGAAGTATATTTTTATAACAGGCGGGGTAGTTTCTTCTTTGGGAAAAGGACTAACTTCTGGAGCTCTTGGTGCCTTACTTGAACAACGTGGCTTGACCACAAGAATCCAAAAGTTTGATCCGTATTTAAATGTCGATCCTGGGACGATGAGCCCCTTTCAGCACGGCGAAGTCTATGTTTTGGATGATGGTGCGGAAACCGATCTGGACCTTGGACACTATGAACGATTTACCTCTGGTAAATTAAGCCGTTTCAATAACCTCACTAGTGGACAAATTTATGAATCTGTGATCCGTAAGGAAAGACGCGGAGATTATCTTGG
>Ga0255753_1003558_pt1 | contig 16198 bp, 23 predicted proteins | sample 041ome_10_FD_179953 | JGI IMG/M metagenome (GOLD analysis project Ga0255753, IMG submission 179953) | Coastal salt marsh microbial communities from the Groves Creek Marsh, Skidaway Island, Georgia - 041412US metaG (version 2) | ecosystem: Environmental > Aquatic > Marine > Intertidal zone > Salt...
TTGGAAAGTCATCTTTATAAGCAACACCGGCATCCCAGAAACTTGTAAGTATAACTCCTGGCTTTAACACAGTAAACACACAATCACTGTGTCCGTCTGTGACCATCTCGTGGAATCTGTAGTCTGGTCTTGTTAATACGTTTTCTTTTAGCCAACCGCTTTGTTTTGGTGTTAGGAAGTCACTTTGATCAAACCATATATCCTTACCCATTTTAAATATACAACTAGCATTAGCACCATTGGTTTCATCGACCATTTCAACTATGTTATCTGGATCATGCTTTCTAAATTCATCATGTAGTGGAAGCCAAGTTTCCCAATCGTTCATTAACACCATTTTTTCATTGAGTACTACCTGTCTATCTCTAGGTGTTAAAGGAGGTACTGCTGTAGGATCACGTTCAAATTCTTCTTTTGATTGTAGTGGCGGACGAGTTGATTTAACTCCAAAGCTATCTAGTGTAGTAATTAAGTTTTGAAAGTCTTCTTCTATTTCGATAAACACTTTCTGTAGGTTTTCTCTGATTTCCTGATCTTCAATATGATCAAAGTATTCTGGTGGGTATCCTTGCCCGACTACCACTTCTTTAAGTTGTTGAAATTCAGCGTGGCTGTTAAATTTACTCATAATGGTCCTAGTATTTCAAATCCGTCAATGTCTGCTTTGTATTTGTGTGCTTCACCTAGATAATAATATTTGTATCCTAGTTCTTTATAGTAAGCACATTCGTGTTTTAAACTTTTAATGCCTAACCCTAGCCTAGGATTTTCATAGTTCCAAGCAAACTGTACTGCATACACGTTGTGTCTATCATATTTAGTAACTAGGCTCCAGGCTACTAATTTATCTTTACTGTAGTATCCTATAACATCATTGTGATCCCAGATAAACTCTGAGTCCCACATAGGCTCTACACTTTTAAATTGCTTGTAGTTGCAGTAGTCTCTGAATATTTGTTGTAGTTGATTAATATTAGGATCAGTAAGCACCTTTGCTGTTAGTAGGGGCATATAATCTGTTTTGCTAAGATCAATACGACAATAATCAATATGAAATTTATTATCAATCATAACGCCATGTCTTTACTTCGTCTAATTCTTCTTGTGACCAATGTTTGTAATATCCTTGTCGTTCTAGTTTATCTGCGGCTTCGTTGAGTTTACTGAGCTTTTGTATAACATGTAGACTAGCCTCACCAAAGTTCATATGAACTCCGTTTACATGTTCTTGTAATTGAGGATGATCTTCTAATACTACAATATCTTGTGGCATTAGTGTTTCGTTAAGTGTTTTGGTTATCTCAGCAAACTGTTCTCCAGTATACTGTTCAATAGGATACCAAAAAACATAAACTTCTTTTGTTTCTAAGTCTATAGTTTCAAAATCAATTAACGCATTAGTTCCTTGTTGAATTTCAATTTGATTGTTTATTCTGGCGGCTCTGGCGTAAGGACACGGTGCCCAATTACCAAGTTTAGGATGAGGTTGTTCTACAAAATCTTTTAACCATTCAAGTATTTTATTTTTCATCAAACTGTTTATCGTTTGGAAAACCGTCTGTGTGCTTGTCTAATTGTTCGTTAGTTGTTTTTTCTTTCTTACCAAAGATACGATCCCAATTATCTTCGTATGCTTTAGTAGACGATTTTGATTTTATTTCGTCACCAGTAATGTCATTTTTTGCGGCCATCTGTTCTAATCCTTTCAATTATATGTCCCCATAGATCATGACTGCCTAACTTAGTAAGTCCAGGATCATGATGATGTAGATTGTGTTGTCCTACTCCAAGTAATATAGGCTCTACCCACCAATTGTTTCTGCTTTGATCTGTTTTATATGGGTAAGGTTGACTACCATACATGTGTGTAACAACGTTTACTAGATTGTTGATTACCCAAGTAGAAACTATATTTATTGAGTAAAACCACAGTAAAGTATACGACATTGTTCCTGCTAACACAAGAATAATGGCCAAGTGAATATGGAAATAATACTTGTGTAGTTTTAACATCCAAGGTTCACGTAGAACATCTGCTATTAGTTTTTTGTCAAAGCCGTCAATATTGTGTATGTAAAACATTGTACGCAGTATGCCATTATGATGTGGGCTATGTGGATCTAAAGGTGTATCTGAGTTCTGATGATGTAGTCTGTGTATGCCTACAAAACTTAGACAACTACCTTCGCCTGCTATTAACTGTAGAACCATTATTATCTTTTTACGGAATCTAGTTGTTTCAAAACTCTTATGGCTCCACAATCTATGAGCACCAACTTCTGATCCTATGCCCTTAAATGTTAGGTATGATAAAACTACAATAGGCCAATACCACCAATGTATTTCTATAAACAAAGGCAGTGTCACAGTTAGTATCATAGCAAACACTATGAGTGCTACAAGTCTTACAGCGTAATTCATAGTTGTTTTAATAACTCCAGTGCGTTTTCTGTTGTGTCTACGCTAAAGTTATCTTGTTGTGTTAGTCCAGGATGTACATCCACACCTCGAGGATCGATAAACACAAACTGACATTCTGCCGACTTAACAATAGCAGTAAGATAGTTTAAGTAGTTTTGTCTAAGATGTTTTTCTAAGGTCTTTGGCTGATAACTGGCTGTGGAATGTAAGTCCCAACCAACTGCCAGAATAATATCATAGCGTGTCGATGCTAGTTGCATACCTACTAGTTCTTCTGTGTTTTCTATATCAACTGATACTTGCCAATTAAATGTGTTAACACCTTCAGGACGATCTAGTTTAATATAGAAATCGTCATTCATCCAAAGATTACATTGTCTGTTAAAATTATTTCTAAGGAGTTGACGTGCTACATCAAAGTCATCTGTAACTACATTGTCATGCCATACCTGACTCCACACTGAATAAGGTCCCCAAACAGGTCCAGAGTCTTTAAGCGTGTCTGCTGTTAATAGCTCGGAGGGTTTGAATTGATTAGTTAACGCCCAACATACATTCATTAGAACTGGCTCCAGTTATGTCCGCCGGTACATCTCCATCCGTTAGCCACTTTGTTAGTGCTGAACACTATGTCACCTAATATTCCTGCATAGCCAGGAACAGTGTTTGACCAAGTAATAGTGTTTCTTCCAATTTTAAGATTGTTAATTCTAACTACACCCTCGTCATTGATCTGTATACTAGCTTCTTGATTTACTCCAATATGTAGATCACCTTTTTTACGAAGTCCAATGAAGCCTGTGTCTTTGCTCTGCTTGCCAAGAGTAATAGCAACTTCCTGATCCCATAGTTCTAATGCCATAGTAGGCTTTTCAGTGTTAATACCTATTCTAGTGTTTAATACATTAAGTGTGTTGTTGTTTAATGTAGTAGTTCCCTTGACATCAAGTTCACGTAGAGTACCAACACTCTTTAGTTTTGATTCTGTAATCTTACCTGCTAAGGTATCAACGTTAACTAAAGGTTCACCATTGACCAGTGCATTTTCAATAGCAACGCCTTCCATAAACACACTTTCTTTAACATCCTGAATAAGATCAGCACGGCTTTGATTGCCTATTTCTGCAACCACACTTGCTCTAATATGTTGTTTAAGTTCATCCCAACTTGGGTTGTCTACATTAATTCTACCACGTAGACTTAGACTACCTTTAACAACAATGTCACGTTCTACTGATAAATCATTTGTAATAAACTCATTTTCGTTTACCACATACTTGTCTGTGATAGTTAACTGTGGCTTTGAACTTTGATTAACAATGCTTGACATAAAGTAATCGTTTACTTTTTGATCAACTATGTCTGCGATGTCTAACTTTTCAATTCTATTAGCAACTGCTTGATTTACTAGACTGCCTAGTTTAGTTAAGAAACTGTCATCACTAAACTTAGTCTCGAGATGTTGATTAATACTTAACTCAAGTATATTAGTTAACTCGCTGTCATTGATGTTTAACTCAATCGCCATTTTCTCTCCATAGATCTAAAGTACAGCAGTGAAATCCACCACCCAATGTTCTTGAATGTGTTAGTTTACTAGGTATCACTGTAAACCCTCTGTTAGTTAATTTATTAATTATTGTGTGTTGATCAACATCCATCATAACTGTTTTATGATTAATTGAAAAAACATTCATAGCCATCCACTTTGATGCGTAAGGGTATTTATAAAAACCCATAGGTTGTATATCTTTGTCATTGACCCAGATAATATCCCAATCATTGAATATCTTAGGCAACTTGTCTCCTGTAATTCTACCAGCGTTTAGCATTACAGTTCCTTCATTGAGCACTGATATAGTTGAATCAATGTGTACACCTTGATAGATATTGTCTAACACATGTACACGTTTTTCAGGAAACTGTTTGGCTAACCATGTAGCACCTGCTAGATTACCTGAATCACTGACTAGATACAGCAAGTCATCATTGATACGTAGAACATTAGCGGCATCAAATACTACCGTAGGATCATCTATATTAATAATTTTATCTTGAGGCAAATAACCGTATGCTTCTATTTCTCTTTGTCTAATAGGAAAACGCATGTTACAGTTAATAATTTTGTCATCTATGATCAGCAGTCTGTCTCTAGGACAATATCCATACATACCATCAAATGCTTGATAATCCATAGTCCACGGGCGATATACTTCAACACCATGTGCTACTAATTGATTACACATTCTTTCTAGTTCTTCTTCTGTTTGATCAATAATGCTTTGTTCTACTGGTCCGCTGGGTACTGGCGAATGTTTCCATCTAGTAGTTTCTTCCATTCTACGAAATTCTGTGTCTTTACTAGGCCAATTAGCATTGTTAGCAGTACCAACAATAACTGATCTTAATTGCGAGTATTCATTGCTTGAACTAATCTTCATTATACGTTCCTGTGATCTGCATTGTATATCTATCTGTTGATCCTATGTTTGCGGCCATGTGTGGACAATTATAATTCCAACCTACCCATTGTCCTGCAGACCAATTTACTATAGGATTACCATTAACTTCCAAGTAATGTCCAGGTTGCCAATTTTCTAAAAATACAACAATACGTCTAATTCGATTATGAGTAATATTATGTACCTTTTTGTAAAGTTCATATGTATCCTGATGTTGAGGTAATATACATCCAGGAGTCATCTTATACAAACTAGCACCTATGTTTGACATACCAGTTGACTCTGCTATGGGCATTACCCAGTCTGGTAAATCCTTAAAGTCAATAATATCACCTGTATACTTGTCGTAACGATGTCCACGGTGTATCCACTGTGTCATTGTTGTGTTGTCGTTAAATGGTTTGTTTGTGTAGGGCAAGTTTTTATACTCGCCCCACTTTGCTTCAATGGCTCCAGTGAACCATAGGCCGTTATCGTGTATTTCCATAGTGTAATACTTCGTAAGTTTCGTTAGATTCTAGTTGGCGCCATGGATCAACAATAACTGATCCAGGTTTAATGTCATAGTAAAACTTCTGTGCTTCTGTGTCACCAGTATAGCCATATGTAACAACTCTGTTGTGTGCCATTAAGACAACTGCTTTATTATCTACATCATCTACACACTCTGACTTATCATCTGCTAGTGGATCAACATAAACAACTTGTTGACCTAGTTCTTTAACATAGTGTCCTACCAGTGTTGAGTAACTACCAATACAGTATTCTACATCTGGCTTGTATGCTTTACCGTGAATAACAATTGGTCCTTCCATAACATTTTGTTCGTGTGCTTGGACTAGGTATTCAGCTAGGTTTTTAGCCTGTATTTCTCTGGCGTGCATAATAGTATCAAATAAGTCGTAGCCAATTTTATATTCTTCTGCTAACCAACGTAAGGCAATATTATCTCTAGGATGGCAAGCACCGGCATCGCCCATGCCTGCTGTCATATACTTAGGACCCATAATACGCATATCTGATCTTGCTAGAGCACCAGTAACTACGTCTACGTTAATATGGCCAATCCTGAGAGCGAAGTCTTGGATCATGTTTGCTAACCCTACTTTCGCGGAGATGAAAGTATTGTAGAAGATTTTAATAGCTTCTGCTTCGTCCCAGGTGCCATATTCATAACGAGGATTGTTTTCCATTAATGACTTATAAATGTCAATCAATGGTTGTATTTCCTCAGTTGAACCGTTTTCTGTACCCATGATAATCATTTCTGGGTTTACCATATCCCACTTAACTGATCCCATGGCAATCAAGTAAGGATTATAAATTAGTTGGTGTTGATCATCTAATAGTGTTCTAAAGTGCTTACGTGTTGTTCCAGGTAACACTGTTGATATAAGCACAACCTTTTTAGGTTCTTGTGCGTGTTCGTTAACATTCTTTAGTGCGTCTTTGACCATGTCATGACCAAAGTCTTTAGGTTCCATGTGTGAGCTAGGTACTGAACCGTCATAGCCCTCTTCGTGTGGTGTAGGCACAGCAATAAAGATATATTCTCCATGCTCTACTGTTTCTTTGATGTCGGAAACTTTGACCGTGTCTGACGTTCGTGGGTAAATATCATAGCCGGTAACAGGATATTTTGTAGCAAATACTTCTGCACAATCTAATCCAAGTTTGCCAAGGCCAATAAAACTAATTTTTGTATCTAACATTATGTTCTCCGCAAATAATTTTTATCAATGGACTTATGAAACTTATCTCAAAGATAAGAACTTCAGTATGATTACTTATCACCCTTTCGGCACCAGGGGGTATAAAAATCTCCAAATTTGGAACTTAAATGTAACAAAAGGTAGTCCAGATGAAATTTTACACACTGCTCAAGTATTAGTCAATGATCAAGAACCTGTAATGTTAGATTCTATTAAAAGTTGGAAATACGAACATACACCTAAGCCTCCCTTTTCAACAATAACAAATATATACGAAAGAATGCAAGGGATAGACTTTTTCCTAGAGCAAGAAGATAAAGACAAATGGGAAAAAGAAAAAGACAAATTTACGTCTACAGTAGACTACTTTTTAGCCAACACCGATGAAATAACATTTGCTAGTCGATTAATGTTTGCTGGACAATATAAGCCTATAATCATACACAGTGAATTAAACAGTCAGGATGTTAAAGAATTAGACAGTGAGTTTATACCTGTATATGTATTCTGGCATGGATTAATAAGTCGTGACTGGTATCGTCATTGGAAACATCATACTACATGTAATCCAAATATCAACAGAGCTAATAACAGCAAAAGATTTTTATTATATGCACGTGCTTGGACCGGATCAAGACAGTATAGACTAAAGTTTGTTGAACAAATTATTAAAAACAATCTACACAATAGTTTAAAATATAATTTCTTTGAGTTAGATGATGGCGAATATTATGGCGAATACTGTGATGTTAATATTTCTGATTATTTTCCACAGCCAGAAATTAATTTAGATTATCCTGAAAACATTTTTATTCAACAAGTTTGTTTAGGAAATCTAGGCGATAACGAAAAACCTACTTTAGAGAAAAAACAAGAAATAAGTTCAAGTTCAAGTGCATACATTGACATTGATGATTATCACTCAACTAGTATACAAATTGTTGCTGAAACACTGTTTGAAACAGATAAAATACACTTAACTGAAAAAACATTTCAGCCTATTGTGGCAGGACAGCCTTTCTTAACATTATCGGCACCAGGAACTTTACAAACTCTCAAACACTATGGCTTTAAAACATTTGACAGTGTATGGGACGAAAGTTATGACGGTGAACAAGATCATAACAAGCGTATGGCTATGGTTATCGACGAAATAGAAAAATTAAATAATTTGTCCCCTGAAGAATTTACTAAGTTATACGAAAAGTGTTTGGCTATATGTGAACACAATAGACAACATTTCTTTAGCGACAAATTTGAGCAACAAATGTTAGAAGAATACGACACTAACTTTAAGTCAGCGTTTAAAAAGCAACAAGAATATGCTAAACAAGATCCTGGTGGTAGTCGATATTGGGTAGCAGATAAAATTTGTTTTGAATGTTATAATACTGACTTCTTTTATAACATGGATGCTAACTATCTACGTTATATATTAGCCATGGCTAAACAAGAAAATTTAGAAAATTATCAGGCAATACTTGAACAATACTGGTGGGCTAAAAAACTAACTGACGTGGTCTGAGTTTTTATATGTTTTAAGTTGATGACACTCTGCACAAAGTGTTAACAAATTTTTAGGATGATTAACACCTGTTGCGTGTTTACTGTATTTGTTTTGTCCACCTACTTTTTTATGATCAACCTGTAGCATCATTCTACCAACAACAGTACGCATAGGCTCCTTCATTTCAGCAATTTTTGGATTATCTTTGCTGGGCGTTCTACCACAACTTTCACACGAATCTTTTTTCCAGAATGTGTAAGGTCTATCTAGTCTACCTGGACCACCATACTCTCTTAACCGCAATTGATGTTCACGACACAGTTGTAGGCTACCTGGACCTTGAAAATGCGTTAGAGGTCTTGTACAGCCGTCTAAGACACATTGTGTAGTAGCTCTCATTTCACTGATAACTTTGTACTCTATGTCTCTATCAGGATTACGTGCTTTGTATGCTTTTAAGTTTTTCATAGTTATTATAATAAGATATATTGAATTAAAAGTCAACCAAAATCAATAAATACTAATATAACTTTTATTAAGGATTGTAACAAGTGGCAAAAGTAACATCAGCAAAATCAACGCATACACCAGTTCATAAAAATACTAGTCAAGATGGTAGCAAACGTGCTAGTATGAACAAAAGCAAAAAAAGAAATTTCAAAAAATATCGTGGACAAGGTCGATGAGAAAATTTTTACAAGAGTGGTTTCCTGCTAAACTATGGGTTAGTTTATTAGTAGCCATTATCATGTTATGTTATCATTTGAAATAACAATAATAGTTGTAGGAGTAATATTAGTCTTATGCTATTGTTGGAAAAAATAAGGAGCGAAGTAAAATGAGTAAGTTTAATGGATTGTTGGATGCTAAATTTCATCCACCAAGAACATGGGTATTGGATTCAAAATTAGTATATGAAGACGACTACTTAAATGATGAACAGATATCTGTATTAAAAGAAGTAGGTGTTAAAGTAGATGCACGTAGTGGCAAAATTACAGCACCTAAAGGATTAAAAACAGATATGGCTTCGGTGCCCCGCTTCATGTGGTGGTTAATTGCTCCATTTGATGTTGCTAGAGCCGCTGTTATACACGATGTGCTTTACAGCAAAATCCGTAACTTCCGTTATCATGGTGGCGATGACGCAACAGCATTCCGTGCTAAGAAAGTAGCAGACCTAGTGTTCAAACACGCTATGGATGATGCTGAACCACCAGTACCAGCGTGGAAGAAGTGGAACTGCTACCAAGCAGTTAATTTGTTTGGTAAGTCATCAATTAAACCAACAGAAGCAGACAAGTAAGATGCATTGGGAACTATGGGTAGTACTTGGAGCACCAGTTGCTACTCTGCTGTTTGCCTTATTTGTTATTTTCTTTACAGAACCTCAGGACGAAGAAGAATGAACTGGAAATATCTAGCAGTCAGCACAATATTTGTTGTTTGCTTTTTCCTATTTTTGGCATCAGTGTGGCATGACTTTGTTAGTAATGATGCTATACTTATATTAGACGAAATAGTTGTCACCCCCGACAACTCACACTAAGTACAACTGTAACAACAACGAAAGCGAGAACTAACAATGCGTTTGAATGATGAGGCTTTTAAAGAAGCAACGCAAGAACTTGAAGAGATAACCATAGACTTTGTAGAAAACTATGGCATGGGCATGGACGAGTTTAATGGAATGATGTTAGCTCAGATTGTTCGCTTTTACATCCACAATAATGAATTTGATCAAATAAGAACTATACTAAAAGATGTACTTGCTAGTATTGATGAAATTGAAGCAGGTGATAGAATTACTATGTTAGATCAGTTCAATGATGAGGACGAACAGTAATTAACAGCCTGCAGGTCTAGCAGGAATCCAATTACCATTCTTATACTGTACAAACTCTCCAGTACTGGTATAACTAAATTGCCCTTCCCAAGGTTCAGTAGCAAATTTTATATCGCAAGGTTCATCGGCAATCCAATACTTGCCTGCATTTTCCTTACACCATTCGTTGTATGATTGTAGTCCTCTCATACACGTATTTACTAATCTAATTCAACTTCCTCAAATTTTGCTAAAGGCAGTTCTGACCAGTCGCCGTTGTGCCAATCAATATGTACCATGTCTGGATGTTCTTTCATCACATACCAGCAACCAGGTATATACATACCGTCCATTCGCTGTGCTGATGCTTTGAACTGTCCTGGTTTACTATCACACTGTGTTTCTTGTGATAATACAACTCTTAAGTTTTGCCATAAGTGCATAACTAATAGAGGTTCTAAGGCACTAGCCATAGTAGTCCATAAAAGTAGAGTGATTACTAATAATTTACGCATTTTAGAAAGATCCTGGACGTGTGCCTGTAAACCAACTTGCTTGTAAGGTATGGATTTCTCCGTCCTGTAAGTCGATTACATTTACAACTGGTATGACCTGCATTCCTTGTGGAACTTCAGCCATTTCTTCCTGATTAGGAAGTTTAGGTATTTGATAGCAGGCTTGGCCTACTTGTTTACCTTCCCCATCTACACCATAAGCGTGAAATGGAAATGTCTCTTTTACTTCTGCAACTTTACATTCTTCATGAGTTAACGCAAGATAACCGCCTGCTTGATTTTCCATGTATACTTCATCTTGTGCGAATGCCGTTAACGGAAATAGTGCTAATAATAATATTTTTTTCATAATTCCTCCCCAGGAATAAACTAAATTCTTAAACTAGTCTTCCTTTTGGGAAAAATGATTAAGTATACCGTAGAAGTTATGCTTCTTTTATTCTTATACAGTATTTATTAGTTGATACCGTAATATTATATATCCGGATAAAATGAAGGGGTATTTTTTATGATCGGAAATGATCGTACATGTTAGATTTTTTTAAGAATTCGTCATTGAACACTCCGTCTATCCTCACACTCCATGTTGAGAATTCCATCGGATCTGCTCCGTGCCAGGAACTATCATCAAAAGTAGCAACGTTGCCTTTTAGATAATGTTTAGTCTCTGTTTCTTCATCAAAAACATAAAACTTTTTACGTTGATCTAAATTAAGCCAAATAAACTCATCTTTTACATTAGGATCATAATGATCAAAGTGCGTTAGTGTTTTAGTACCAGGTAGACTAACATAGACTACAACTCTACCGTATTGACTAAAAATATTCTGATCTTCAACCCAATCTAATAACGGTTGAAAGTATTTTACTGTTTCTGGAACTGGAACACAATGTTCTTTTAGATGCCTAGTTGCCCAACTTTTACAATAGATAACTTGTATGCTATGATGCCCAAACAATACATCTTCCTGAAGTGATACCCAGCTAGCCAGTTGATCATGATCTCGTAGATCATCTAGAAAAGGATATTCTGTGCTGTTTTTCCATTTAGGCAATACATCAAGTAAGCCGTTTACTTTTTCATCGTTACCGTAAAATTGTCTATGATCGTATCTGCTAGGTTGTGCTGTATCGTTAGTTTTAACTACAGCATAGTTAAGGTAAGGTTTTAAATCTAATAAGGATTGGTAATCAACAAACTCTGTTAAATTTACAGAAGGTTTGTTGTTTATAGTTTTATATTTCATGAAACTATTTATATTGTGATCTAGTCGCAGTCAGAAAATGCTTCAATCATGCGTCTAACACATTCTTTAGGTTGTGCTGTGTTTTCGCATACTTCTTTTTCTGCTTCTTTCTCGGCTTTTGCTTCTTCTGCTAATTTTGCTAAAGTAACTAAACCACTTGCGTTGTAGTTTGCCATTTTAATCCTTTCCTTTTGGGAATATATTTTATACATCAGTTTTGCTGTTGTATAATAGTATTTATACCTGGGTATCTATGGTTAAAGCATTTATATAATAAAAAAGCCCTCAATCTCAATGACGGAGGGCTTTATACTATAACAGTCAAATGCTGTTATGAAGTAATGTAGTTAATAAACAATTACTTGTTCATTACGTACATTGTTACTTCAAAACCGAAACGCATTTCTGTTGCTGATGGTGTTGTCCACATAGTATATTCTCCTTAATTTATAAATTTCCGTTTCCGGATGGTTATAAATCATATCAGTTGAGAGTCTTGCGACAGGTCAACCTTGAGATTGAAAGTAACAACAATAATTGTTACTGCTATTACTTATGTTAATAGTAGCATATAATAACCACTAAAAACATACGTAAAATCATTATTAATGTCTAATTAAATAGTCAAAAGCACCGAGCCCTGCGTTAGCACCTTCGCCCATAGCAATAATAATTTGTTTGTAAGGAATGTCAGTACAGTCACCTGCGGCAAACACACCTGGCATTGAAGTAGCGTTGTGTTTATCTATTTCAATTTCGCCCCACTTGGTCAATGCTATGTCACCTTCTAACCAATCTGTATTAGGAACTAGTCCAATCTGTACAAACACACCAGCAACATCTATAGTGTGCTTTTCTTCTGTACTACGATCAACATAGGTCAACCCAGTGACTTTTTCCTTACCTTTGATCTCTTTTGTTTCTGCGTTTGTTATAACAGTAACATTATCTAAACTAATTAATCTGTTGACCAACACGGCGTCTGCTTTTAGTTCCTCACCATACTCAATCACAGTAACGTGATCAACAATGTTGGCAAGATCAATAGCGGCTTCTACACCTGAGTTACCGCCACCTACAACTGCCACAGGTTTACCAATGAATAACGGTCCGTCACAGTGTGGACAGTAGGCTACGCCCTTACCATTGTATTCTTTTTCACCTGGAACTCCTAACTGCCTCCATCGAGCACCCGTCGAGAGTATAACTGTTTTAGAGTGGAGTTCTGCTCCGTTCTCTAGTGTGACTGTGATATGTTTGTCTTCGCCTTCACGTTCAATCTTCTTGGCACGCTGATGATGCATGACATCAACAGGATAACTTTTAACATGTTCTTCTAGTTGTTTAACTAGTTTAGGTCCTTCTGTTGCCTGTACTGATATAAAGTTTTCAATACCTAGAGTATCAACAACCTGTCCTCCAAATCTATCAGCAACAATACCTGTTTTTAATCCTTTACGTATTGTGTAGATTGCCGATGACGCACCTGCTGGTCCACCACCTACTACTAGGACATCAAAATCTGTTTTGTCGTTTAGTTTCTCTGCTTCACGTGATTCAGCATTAGCATCTAGTTTGCGTAGGATTTCTTCAAGTTCCATACGTCCCTGATCCCATAACTCATCATCTTTAAACATCATAGGAACTGACAGCACATTCTTCTCTTTAACTAAGTCTGGGTATAGAGCACCGTCAATCACAGTGTGGCTTATGTTATGGTTTAGAAATGCTACTGTGTTAAATGCTGATACTACATCTGGACAGTTGTGGCAACTTAGGCTAACATAAGTTTCAAAGTTGCCTTCAACTGGTAACTGTTTAATTTGTTCTTTAACGTCATCTTCTAACTTCATTGGATAACCACCTGCCCATAGCAGAGCGATTACAAAGTTAGTAAACTCATGACCTAAAGGTATACACGCAAAGGTAATGCCAGTGTTAGCAATAGTAAAACTAGGTGTGCGATCTAGATCATTTTTAACCAATGTGATACGTGGTTCTATTGTGTGTATTTGTTCTAATAGATCCAACATTTCTTGACCTTTATCACTGTCATCTACTGAGTAGTGTATGACAAAAGGATGATCTATTTTACCTAGATACTCTGTTAATTGTGCTTTTATCTTTGCGTCTAACATTAAATTTTACCTACTAAATCTAGTGAAGGAGTTAGTGCTTCTTTACCTGCTGACCAGTTTGCTGGACATGCTTGGTTTGGATTTGCTCTAACGTGTTGTGCGGCCATTACTTTACGCACTAGGTCTTTAGCACTTCTGCCAATACCTAAATCATTTATTTCTGCACTCTTAATTATACCGTCTGGATCCACAATAAAAGTACCACGTAATGCTAGTCCTTCTTCTTCAATCATAACATCAAAGTTTCTTGCTAGTGTGCCTGTTGGATCACCTAACATTGGATATGTAATTTTTTTAATTGTGTCACTGGCATCGTGCCATGCTTTGTGTGTAAAGTGTGTGTCAGTTGATACTGAGTATACTTCTACACCTAGGTTTTGTAGTTCAGCATAGTGGTCTGCTACGTCACCTAATTCTGTTGGACATACAAAAGTAAAGTCTGCAGGATAAAATACAAATACTGCCCACTTACCTTTTAAGTCTTCTTCTGTTACTGTTTTAAATTCACCATTATGAAATGCTTCTGCTTTAAATGGTTTTACTTCTGTGTTAATCAATGACATTTACTTTATCTCCTTTAATTGTCAAATATTACTTATAAAATTATACTATTAATTATCACTTTTTAATAGGTTTTACTTATACAAATTTTAAATAGGTATTATAAATTTTGCTTATTAAATTTTACTTGATTAAATACTGTTATGAAATGTTATCACGTATTAGAATGTTCAACCCTAGTAAGCATACAACAAGAAACTTTACTATGGTTAGATCAACATCAAGAGCTATTTGAATCAAAAGAGTTTTGGAATAAAATTGATTATGTAGATTTTATTCGTAACTCACCTAGTCTAATACAATACATTAATTCACTAGGACTGAAACTAAGAGAATGTGCTATCTTAATTGGCTACGAAAATGGTGTTAGCAGACACACAGACGAGGGTCCTATCGTTGCTAAAATAAACATTCCAATACTTAATACTCAGGATACTTACACTGAATGGTATACAGAATCTGGAGAACAACTTGCTAGAGTTGAAATAAACAAGCCTGTAGTGTTTAACAGTTCAATACCACATCAAGTTGTCATGGGTAAATCTGCTAGAACTCCAAGAATAATGTTGGCTTGTATGTTTTATAAAGACCCGTTAAATTATCTAGACTGAAACTATTTTACAGATATGCTCTAAGCGTTCTATATGCTCATAAGCGTCATACAGTGTACCACCTCTACTAACAACACCATGTGCAGTAATACCTACAATGTCGTGTTGCGTCATAAGATTATCTATACACTTCTCTGCTAGTTCTTGACTAATAGGCGGAACTACAGGAACGTTGGGAGCAATCTTAGTATATCTTGATAGTTCAGGAAATTCATTTTGTAGTTGATCTAATTGTAGACCTTTGTGCATGGCCGCAACAATGTAAGTTGGGTGTAGATGTACCACAAAATGTTCATTGTTGGTTTGCTTGAGTAGTCCGTGATGTAAATGAACTTCACCACTAGGTTTATATTCATTTGTATCCAACACTGTGAGATCTTTAAGACTTAACTTTTTAAACTGATCAGGTGTTAGTTCTTGTTTACGAACGCCACTTGGTGTGATATAGAAGTAGTCAGCACCCTTAGGTTTCCAACTAATGTTACCATCTCTACTAGTGATCCAATTTTTATTGTAAGCATCACGCAGTAGTTCGCAGATGTCTTCTAACATTATTGATTATCTAAGTGACCAATAACTACAAGTCGACATTCGTTAAATTCACGGTTAATTGATATAGGTAAATCCTTAAAGTTTACAATAGTAGCATTAATGGATTCTTCATCAATGTCTAAACTATAGCAAACCAAAGTTGTTTTTTGATTCCAATCTTTTACCCAACTAGATAGCATAGCAATATCTTGAGCTAGATTCTTACCTTCGAGTATTTGTATACCTGGACGTAGAAGTTGTTGTTCTGTTAACCAGGATTGCAAATCTAATTTTACTTTACGGAAATTCATACATATATTTATCTGGGTAGTTAATGGGTGGTAAAAAAAGCCGGCTATTTCTAACCGGCTTTGGAGGGAGGTTTGCGACTCTTTTCACCGCCTAGTCGCTTGTATTGTTATTTAGTCCTCTGTAACATCTTCGTTACATTTTTGTAACACTTTGTTATAATTTAATACTTCTTTGATTATAGATAAATCTACATCTGCTAGGTCAGCAGTCTTAGTGATTGCTTCGCAGTCTTTAGGTAAACAATGTCCACCGAAGCCACGCTCAGGTGTTACTGTTGAATGATCACGACCTATACGTTTGTCATCTGTAATAACTTCATGCACTTGTTTAAAGTTTAATCCCATCTTCTCGCACAT
>Ga0255753_1003569_pt1 | contig 16155 bp, 4 predicted proteins | sample 041ome_10_FD_179953 | JGI IMG/M metagenome (GOLD analysis project Ga0255753, IMG submission 179953) | Coastal salt marsh microbial communities from the Groves Creek Marsh, Skidaway Island, Georgia - 041412US metaG (version 2) | ecosystem: Environmental > Aquatic > Marine > Intertidal zone > Salt...
AGCGTGCTGCGCGAGTTTTTGTATGTGCGATTATTGTATAGTATTACGAGCTTTTGGACGTGTGATGATGACTATGATGACTATGATGTGTGTAAAGTTCCATCCTCGTATTGCCAACTAGGTGGGAGAGGACAGTTATTGTCGAGGAGGTATTGTACACATTCGGGGCGGTTGTTCTCGTGCGAGCAGCGTACGGCGATCTCGTTCCAAGGCGCTTTGGCGGTTTCGCGCAAGTACTTCAAACAGTCTAAGTAGCCGAACCTTGCTGCATTCGCACAAGCCACTTCGCTATATTTATTATACTTACGCTCGACAAGATATTCGAGTATGTGGAGATGGCCATTTGCAGCCGCAAAAGAGGCAGTCCGAGAATCCCAGGTCGCTTTGACTTCTTCGCGTAAGTATTTGAGGCACTCGAGGTGACCTTGTGAGGCAGCAAATGCACACGCCCACTCATCTTTAGGGCACTGATTTGCAACGCAATACTTTACCATTTCCAGATTACCTTGATATGCGGCCGCATCAATCGTCCTATCATCCCACTCACACTTTTTCTCCTCTCGCGCCCACTTGAGCAACTCGAGTTTATTCGTTTCAGCAACTTGCTCGCAGAAATCTGTTTCGTCCCACCATCTCGGCCACAACGATTTATTCTCCCACACAAACTCCAAAGTCGATATCGACGACATCTGTTTCACTCTAAACGCCTCTTTCAACTCCCCCTTGCGAGACGATCTCTTAATCATCTTTCTCGTTTCACTATTCACTCCGTACAAGAATTTCACATCACTCGAATTCAACCTCGGAAGCACGTGTTGGAAACTCACATCGTCGTTATTCACGATTAAATCCCACAAAGAATCTCTCTCCCCTCGTCGTCTTTTCTGCCCTCGCGTTTTCACCCCTCCTCCTTCTGGAAGAGGAGGAGGATTTGACGAGCACCAGCGCATTTTCTCTCGTTTCGCGCGAAAAAAGAGTAAAGTCTTTCGCGCGTCGATTTCTGACAAAAGTTTTCCTTCGGCTGCCCTCGTTTCCCTCAAAACTCGCTCATTACGTTTTTGAAACGCAACACAACATGCGACGACGACGAGGCGCGAGAGAAGGAAACGACGACGACGACGACGACGACGAAAACGAGCAGCTCTTCTTTTCCGTGTTTGACCGAGAGAAAGTCATAGAGTTTCTTCTCCGAGGCCCGCACGGGAAGAAAGGAAAGGATTTATCGTTTTCGTCCTCCGAGGAGGAGGAGGAGGAGGAGGAGGAAGATGACGGCGGTTTTAGAAGAGGAGGAGAAGAAGACGAGGAGGAGTATTCCGAGAAGGAAAACGAGAAGACGTCTTTAAAGACGAAGAAGACAACGAGCAAAACAAACGAACGAAACGCTTCGATGACGACGATGAAAGCGAAAGAGCGGAAAAAAGCCGAGCGGTTTTACCAGGTGATGCTGAAAGAAGCGCAGAGACTCGTGTGCGAGGAGTTGAAAGAGGAAGACGAACGAAAGCGAGGAAGAAAATGCGTCGTGGAGCTGGATTTACGACGGTGCGAAGAGATTCCGCTTTGGGCAAGGAATCGAGCGCCAGAGACGTTTAGTTTACTCACGACGCGAATTGCGGTCGCGGAAACGTCCGGAGACGCGTCGACGACGAAGTTAATCGTGGAGTTACAAGACGGGCACAGAGTGGAAGCGGTGATTATTCGGCATTTGAAAGGGCGGCGAGCGGAAGGGAAGAAAGGTTTGGGGGCGACGTTGTGCATATCGAGCCAGGTTGGGTGTAAGATGGGGTGTACGTTTTGCGCGACGGGGACGATGGGAGAACTCGGGAATTTAACGACCGGGGAGATTGTGGAGCAAGTCGCGCACGCGAGAAGGATCGAGCCGAGGGTGAGGAATATCGTGTTTATGGGGATGGGTGAACCGCTGAACAATTACGACGCCGTCGTGGACGCCATTCGGTGCATGTCACAAAGCGAAAATCAGATGGGATTTAACATTCCGTGTCCGAAGATTTGCGTGAGTACTGTCGGGGTGATTCCAAACATTTATAGGTTTAGCGAAGATTGTCCGACGGTGTCGATGGCGCTGAGTTTACACGCGCCAACGCAGGAGATTCGGAAGAAAATTGTCCCCACGGCGACGGCGTATCCTTTGGACGAGCTGATGCGATGTTTGGACGATTATTTAGCGAAAAGTGAGAAGAATTCTATGCTGGTGGAATATTGCGTTTTGAAAGGTATAAATGATACTAAAGAGTGCGCGAGGTTGCTCGGGGAGTTGTTGGGTGGGAAGAAGGTTGTGTTGAATTTCATCCCGTATAATCCCACAGACGTCATCGCTGGACACGAAAGGCCGGAGATGGAGGACATACAGGCGATGAACACGATATTAAGGGAAGAGTACGGGATGACGACGACGGTGAGACAAGAGATGGGTTCGGATATTGCCGGTGCGTGTGGACAGTTGGCAATTTCCGTAAACGGGAAGAAACTTTCGTCGAAGAAGAAGACGAACGAGGACGAGGACGAATGCGATGGGGGCGAAGGAAGCATCCCGGGCATTCGAGACATTGAAGAGATGCTGGGACAAGATTTAGTGAGCGCTACTACAAAGAGTAATAAGACTAAAACAACGACGACGACGACAAAGACGATAACAAGAAAAATTGAGACGATAAAATCATCAGAGACGAGCAGCTTCACGCACTATTTCTTCAACGATTGGACCAGAGCAGAAATCGCCATGCTCGGAGTGGCATCGGTGTGCTCGCTCGCTTTACTATCCGCACGATTGGTTAGCAGTAATAAAAAGTAAAATTAATGCTCATGCACTTTATCGGTAAAGCGACGGAATAACTCATCTCTTTAAATCTCTATCCTCTTCTAATTCCCAGTCTAAACCGTGTTTCTTACCTTCTTCTCCGTCGTCGTTGTCGTCGAAATCGTCCTCATCAAAGTCGCCATCCAGATCCTCGCTCTCGGAAGTGAACTCGCCGCCTTCATCTCGAAGAATTCGTTCTGCGCTCAGGCTATCGCTATCGGAAAATAAAACCAAGTCTCCTTCGTCTTCGGAACTCTCTTCACTGATTTCATCCAAACGGGGTTGTTTTTTTACGGCATCTGAACCTTCCTTTCCTCTAGATAAAGCCTGTGAAACGATATACACCTTTCCGAACGTTCGAGAGTGATGTAAGATCTGGTCGCACACCCACCGATGAAAACTTTCATCATCACCATCTCGCGCGCTTTGTTTACCCAAGGGAACTATTCTGGTCAATTCATCTTCACGGAACAGAAATTTTTCTGGTCGCTTTTGCTTTATTTTCTTCTCGCGCGCCGCTTTTTTTGCCTTGTTTTTTATCGTTCGTTCTAAAAGACTTGGACGCTTCAGTTTGATACAAATCGCATCTCCCACGCTTCTATTTTCTAGAGCACTTCTAACATACGCCATTTCAATGTTGCACCATGATATATCCCAACAAATCCGATAGGAGCTCGGAGTATTAACCGGCGACCGCGTTGAATTTGAACTCGTCATCGCGAGCAATAATCGGTAATTCGTAGCGAAAAGGGTGAAATTCGCATTCGCCGGTAAAACTTTGCTCTTCTCGTCACGCATTAAAATTTGAGTAATGTCCATATTCTTTCCAACATTAATTTGCCACGCAAAGTGCTCGTTCGCAAACGCTCTTCTCGAGATGTTCTTCGAACTCGATATGGCTCTCCATAATTTTTCACAACTCAATAGTTCTTTACTGAAAGGTCGCAATATTCCATCAGCTGAAGGAGCTCTCGCCGGTCTGACTCTTTTCGCGAATTGAGCGCCGTGAGATAAGCCAACGAGTTCTTTCGCCTCACGAACACTGCCCGATGCTCCAGCAGCCATGTGACTCATCATTCCAACAGCACCCGAAACTGGCTGCGCCACCGCTCCAACCAGACCTTTGCCAAAGCCTTTGACGAATCCTTTGGCGCCAGATTTCATCGCACCTTTGACTGGTTGCATAAAGACACCGGTGACGCCACTTAAAACGCCTCTGGCTAAAGTTTCAGTTCCATCCATCAGTCCAACGACCGCAGCGCCAGTTTTCACGGCTGATTTATTGGAGTCGTCGTCATCGCGACTGTCTTTCGAACCGATAGCAAACTTCTCGCGAAGTGCGGATGAGAGCATTGTAGGCTTCTTCCCTCCTGCTTGCGAAACACCAAAAAGATCTTCCAACGCGCGCCCGCCGGACAATTTTGACAGCCCCATCGATGCACGATTCAGTGCCAAAGCCACTGAATCTAACGCATCAAAGCCAGTCAACAATCGAATAATCTGTAATTTGACTTGTTTGACGTACGCCTTTGTCAAAGTATCCTGAAATGTTGATTTTTTCGCGCATTGGTTTTCGAGTCTCATAGGACGTAAGTCAAGCGTGGCTTCATCCAAGTTGACAACGGTGACGATACCGGGGAAAACTTTTCTAATACGTTTCGGGCGTTTTTGTTCCGACGCGCGAAATGATATGGCGATTCTTACTTTCGAGATTTTCATCATTTCTATGAATATCTGAGGATCCGCTTGATGGCTTTCTTTTCCTTTCGCAACTGGAGATACCGCGCTCTGTTTCGATCCATCAACGAAATGATCGGAAAATTCAAGCGCGCGCCATAACGAAGGTTCATACGCGGCAATATGCAATGGAGCATTCGAGAAATTTATCAATATTTCTTCGTATGCATTCGTTTTACCGTCCGCCTCGAGATACGATCGCATACCAAAATTCAACATTGGCGGTACTACAAGTTCTTTTGCATCGTGCATGACGCGAAGCAAAACTGGATACTGCGTCGTAGGACTCATATCATCAATTTGCAGCGAGTGTAATACAAATCTGATGGACGAGGCGGACGCACCAACAATTGATTGTTGGTGTTCTAAATCCATTCCTTTCAATGTCACGACAAAAATTTCTTCAACATTCGAATCAATCGTCGATAAAACAAATTCTGGTATAGAAAGAGTAACTCTTCTCGAGACAACGACATCGTTCTGAGCAGAAGGAACCGATTTCTCTCTTTTACTCGCCGCGCGATCGAGGGCGGCATCTTGTTGCATCTTCTTCTTCAACGCCATTTCTTTACTCGGCGGCGAACCGAGTATCTGCTCTTCTAAAACACAATTTCCTACTCTCAAAGAAAAATGCACTCGCGAAGAACCGTGCGTCAACTCAGTTTTCGCGACGTGGACGTGTAAAAAATCATCTAAATCCTCTAACGCTTCAGCTCTTTTATGTATGGGAAGTAACGTATCTCCAGTGTGCGTCGATTTAAGCACAAAAGGCATCACCCATTCTTCGTCACGTTCTCGCTTGGCGTACAGTACTCTCGGCAAATTTGTATCAGTCCATCTCAAAGGAACACCGCGCTTATTCTCGCGTTTAGAGTGCAAAATAATGACATCCTTTTTCTCATTAAACACATGTTCTTTATTTGGATCGACTTGGGTAAGATGAATGTTTTCACCGGTATCGTTGATGAGGCTAAATGCAGGTTCGAGAATGATAGCGAGACATTCTGTGAACATGCCTCGCGTGTGCTCCAACCCATCTCCAATGTTTGCAAGATAATGCTGTTCCTCTGAGCGGATACTGATTGGATAGCTCGTTTGACCATCTTTCGTTAAACACTCTACAACGACGATTCGTTCTGATATGAAATCTCGCTCCGCGATTGGTAACGGTTCAGATAAAGATTTCTTAGAGCATCCTATCTCTAAACGCTCATTCTTGGATATTAGTCTAGCTGCTGCCTGTTCTTGACGCTCGCTCGCACTTTCGGCACCGATGAATGTTATTCTGTCCTCGGGACGTCCCGTAGTCCCTCCTTTTAGCACGTACACTTCGCTCAAATCTGACCCGTTCGTTGGTAGCGTCTTCGAAAGATAAGCCGTCTGCGCCGATAGTCGGGCAGACGAGTCGTCGACATGGCTCTCATCGCTGATTCGCATTTCAGATGTATCATCTATTAGAGACATCGCTACATCAGACATCGAAGGATTACTCGAAGTTTCTCTATTCTTATTTTGCTTCCCACCATCAGATATCGCGGATGAGCGAAATACGATATCATCACCGGTTCGATTGATTAAAACTATGGGAGAACATAAAATAAGCACCCTCGTTGAAGCGACGTCAGTTTCGTCCCATTTTGAACATACAATTTTAACTGAAGATTTCATGGCAATCTTATTTCCAGAAGCTAACTTGCTGGAGTGGCTCACTTTCACCACCTCGAAGGCGTCCCGAGATTTAATACCGTTTTTAGCCGAAGATCCACCGCTTAAGGAGTCTGTAAACTCAGTTCCAAATGTGAAGGAACCACCGGAATTTAAAATCGGCGCATTATTATCATTCTTTGCCGCATCTTTACAACTTGCCGGCGAAACGGGAACTCCGTAATTAAAATAATCAAATTTCTTATCGAGCGGTGTCGCGCAATCTATGAGCTGACTCGGTTCCCATCCACCAGTAATTGACTCTACGCGAGCTACGCACTTTGCTCCTGGATCCACGTAGTGTGTCTTTGCAATTTCACCCGGACCAAGAATTTTCGAATACTTCTTTTTAAAACAATACATTTCATTTTCGCGTAGTTGTTCGTATGAGTTGAGCGAAATTTCGGCTGACACCGGCAACGCGTTCTTCACACACCAAGGCGCAGATAATGTGACAATCCATTCGCTATTCAGCGCCGCCGCTCGTTGAAAATCGACACTTGTTTTATCTGAAGGTTTTCTGCTCGCTAATGTAGCATTTTCGAGCGGAAAGTGTTCACATCGAACGGATACGAACCAGTTCTTTCCTTTTAAACCATCAGCGTCTTCGCAAACGTGCACTGCAGATTCTTCCACTCCGTCTGCAAGCGCCAATCCCCCACGTTTATTCGCGCGTTTTATCATAGCGTCTTCTATCGCAGACGATTCACTATTCAACCGGTCATCGAAGTTTCTGTCGAAAAAGCCGGATTTTACCGGCTTAGCCCACGAAGAAAATAATTCGCTATTACTCTCCTTATCTGTACCTAGGACACGAAAATACACGTGCGAGGATGCATCGGGTCCAATAACAGCGCTTGGAAGCGATTTTTCGCATCCTGCCTCAATGATGGTCCGGTACGTGACGTGATGGTTCTCGACGTCTACGAAACTTTCTCTATTACTCGAAGACATGCGGTCAGTACTTTCTGAAGATGCGCCAAAGGGGACGACATATCTACGGGTTCGTGTCCATCTTCGCATCCTCACAAAGCTTAGAGCGCTTTTCGTCTCCTGCCCAGCGCGAAAAGGATATTTTAATTCTGGAAAGCTTCCCGCGTACGCAAAACCGTCCTCATCGCAATGAGGATGTGTTGTATCAACTTCCCATTCATCTTCCTCCCACGTCCAGTCAGTCGGCTTATTTGATTCTATAGCGGACAAAAAGTCTTCTTTCAAAGACATGGAATTAGAACCAGTGCGGGTGCACCACGCTTTGCGCTCCGTGAGTAAAAGATGCGTAGAACGCCATCCTCGGAAAGGAAGAAAGCGCTCGTTTTCGAAAGCTTCTTCAACGACACGTCGTACTCTCTCAGACTGCGTTTGATCGCTACTTCTGCTTTTCAGAGACTCGTATCCCAAACTTGTTCCATTCTCATTGTTTGCCTTCATTTCCAAAGATTCAGTTTTTTCTGGTGTCATCCTCGCCGGAACGACAAAAATTTCAATCGACCGATCCGTTTCGTTCCGGAATCGGGAAAGTTCCCGTATAGTTCGTTCAATCCTCTGCGTTATCGGATCAATTGTACGCGCTACAACAGCTTTAAGAACATTTTTTTCCTTCGATTTTACTGCATCATTGTAATCAAGGAACTCGCTCAAATCAATCGCATCTGACGATTCTGAAAGCGTCAGCTCTTCACATATGAGTCGCGTCCAAGGTCCCTTAGGATGCAAACTCAAATAATACGATGGCACAGAAGATGATGATTCCACAGAAATTTTCCTCGAGAGAGCATTTGTTGCCGAGCCACCTTTTGAATCGCCGATGTGAGTTTGCCTAGTCCTTGAAGATAGTAGTGATTTTTGCGCATTACTTTCCCCTCCGGAAGTTCTATCTGCACCGTATCCTTCGAAAGCAACTTGAATTTCAACATCATTCGGTAACTTTATGGTACTCGACCGAGATGGCTCGTCGTCCATATTAATTAAATCGGACAGAGTCACATCGCTCAAAAATGAAATTATCTTACCGTGGCCACCGTTCCCGCGAGCATCTATTATTGAAATGCGCACAGAGCAAGTATCGATCGCATCCGACGGAACTCTCGCGATGAACTTATCCGACCAGATGCATTCGACATGCGAATCTTCCTTCGACGACGATGAGGAGGAGGCTTTGATCAACGTAGAAGCGCGTGTTCTCATTAAATTCTCAGCAAAATTTATTCGAGCATACAATTCAGATTCTCCTACGTCCACCAAATTGCGATTATTTGCTCCAATTCTAATGCGACACTTTGCAAACGTTAGAACGAATGTTGACTGTAATTGAAGCGTTTTCATTCGCATTTGTGAAGATGACGAGATATTCGGATTTAAGTATCCATCAGTGGTTTCACTTCCGAACCTTGAATCCGGTGGCTCGAGACTTTTATCTAGAATAGGTAAAATTTTATTGCCGAAAGCCGTTAATGAGTCCAATGCGATACATTTCTGTGGCATTACTTCAACTACATCGTCTTTGGTGGAGCGTTGATATCGAACATATATCGATCTTCGAAGCTCATTCTTCAGTATTGGAGCGATTGAATCGGAGAAATTACGATCATCGTCTGAATTCGATATGTTCCGAAGAGTCTGCTGCCACCGTGATGACAATGGTGGCACTGCCTCAGAAGACGGACTTATTTCGGAAGACAAAAGTTTATGATCTTCTCGCTGATATTTAACAATCGCATCACCGAGTGAGCTCGAGAAATTTACACCGATCACATTCGCAATCGAAATCTTTAAGCTGTCCTCTAAACAAGTATTGTCCGTCATCATCAGCGCGCGATTGAAACGAGCACACACATCGAATGCTTCAATTATGGGTTCCCAAGATGCAACGCGAGGATTGAAGAACGCTACATCTATCTTTGTACTGGCAGAACCGTCTCTTGCCATACCATTCTCATTGCTGCCTTCAACTCCACGAACTACGACCGCAACGTCATTTATGCCAAGAGCAATAAAAGGGTCGCGCTTACCCGGTTCGCACAAGGTGAGCGCGATTCTCGGCAAAGAAACTTGGATCGAAGTTTCGTCGCTAGATTTGATGGGTATATCACCATCACTTGAATCGCTCACGATTACAGCTTCGTGCGAGACATTTTCGTAATTCTCTTCGATGAATTCCTCAGGAATTAAGGGAGTGCGAAGTTGTGCAGCAAATCTCGATCTCGCATACTCTTTCTTTTCCGAAAGGATAAAAGTCCCGCAGCTGTTCTCTAATCTCCAGAATTTAAGTTGATCATCACCACCGTCATACGCGCAATCTAATATCTCGCACTCTTTCAGTACTTCTCGTCTGATAACTTTGCACCCAATCGTCACAACGTCAGGCATGCTCTCAGTTTCTGTTGCGATGCATCCAAGACTTACGTATTCTTCACTGGGAGGTATTGGAGACCATATAAAACAATCGTTCGAGGGCGAACGCCACGCTAAATTGAATCCAAGTGGTAAAGAGGTGACATCAGCTGTGTCACTGATTGAGTGTACTGGAGTTGCGGGTGCATCTGCATCTATGGAAAAGCACACGTCACCGAGAAAAGAAAATCCTTTCGGTGGCACTGGGCGCCAGAATTTTAAGTTTGTATGCCGAGAGGCGCTTATTGGCAGATAGGAATTGCACGCTGCGACCAAAGTAGATAATGCCACTTTCTTTTTGACGACGTCACTAAGTTGCGATATACAATTTCTCGCCACACGAAGACTCATAGAATCAAAACTTGAACGCACATCAGAAGATACCAGCCGCACTTGATACCCGTGCGCATCCTTTATAAATTTTACATCGAAATCGGTTGGTTCCAAGAAGCTCGTTTTAGGCAAAAACTTTGTTTTAGTGGGATCATTGGTGCTGCGGCAGAGATTTACGGTGACGCCGTTCACAAAGGCGTTCAATTCTGATCTGGTGCTTGATCTCGCAATCTCACTTGGCATTGACTTATAGTCAACCGATGCGTACAGTTGTACGGACAATGCATTTCTACCGGCATTGGTATTTTTCGCTGTTTTCCCGCGGTTCATCGTGGTATCAGAGTCGAGAACCAAGAGCTCAACGTTTCTTGCTAGGATGGAACACGTTGTAACACACTCTGTAGCACTTGTTGTTTTCAACTCCTTCTTTGTTGGTACTTTCATAAAGTCTATGGGTTCGTTGTCCTTGCGTTTCGCAAAGGTTACATTATCATAGATTATATTCGAACGCGTACCAAGACTGATAAATCTTTCCACGTCGCCTTCAATAACAGCATTCCTAATCGTAAGCGTTCGAAAATTACCTACACAAATTAGTGATGACGAATGCTTCGTCACAGAATGCGGTAAAACTATTTTTCTCCCGTTCCCATCCAAGGTACACCACAGAGGTGTGTGTAATCCGTCACACAAAATTCGTTTTGCTGGAGAGAGGGTTATAATCTCAGCATCGTCAACTTCACCTTCTTTTCTTGGAGCCAGGGATATTAAATCCTTGTTCGAGAAACTGATATCGTTCTTCAAACGCCGCTCGAGTATTTGTCGTCTCAACTCGTCATCTCTAAGATTAAAAAAGTACAAAACCTCTCTCAGAAATTGAGGATCAACTTTTAGACGGCAAGACTGTAGATTTACTCCAAGATCAAATTTATCGGCTCTAGATAGTAAATCCAGCGTTAAAAGCGTCAACGACCTATCAGTGTGGTCGATTACTTCTGCGACAGCTGGTTCAGTTCCGTCCCGTACATCTCGGACACTCAGAACAGGCAAAGTCAAGTGAACACTGTACGCGTCTGCGTCATTTCGTAAAGTTTCGTAGGAAACCCAGAGGCGACTGAGTATTAGCCTCGCCAACGGCGATGCTCTCGCGTTGAGCCGTGGTGAATTGAACATGGACAAGCACACCTCCGGTAGATTCACCGTAATCACGCTACTGAGAGAAGGCGCAGTATCAATTTCGCCTTCTGCTGTACCGTTCTCTTTCGGAACTTCAATTTCCGCGTACTCAAAAAGTGGTTCCTGGACGAAACCCGTCTCGGAGAAATTTCCAGTCAAAACGGCAAGTAATATATTGTATTCGACGTCATCAAGTTCTACGGTGATCGCGCCATCCGCGCAGAGACGCATTTCTTTTGCGCACATTTTTTCCGTGGGATCCCAAGATGGAGATATCAAATCGAGACTGAAAACTTGAGCAGGATCATTGCTTTCGCCTTTTGCGCAAAATAACGCCGGGTAGGAGCCGCGCTCACCTTTCCCGTTCACCATAAACAACTCAAAGTCTTTTAACTGAATTGACATTGTATCCATCAACACAGCACCTCGAGTTAGATGACTATCGCCGTATTTCCATTGCAAACTGTTGCATACAGAAACATGTTTTGCATCAAGACTTAGTGCTTCCTGAGATGAAGTAGATTTTGGAACAACAATCTTGGCTTGGGATAGCGCTACATCGTACTTAAACGTAGAAGGTCGCGTTACCCCTCGCCGCACGATCTCTGCGTTTCTCTCATTTTCAGGAAGCTTATCGATTGGAATTGCATCGGCAAGTAATCCACCAACGCTCCTTAATAGCTGCGAAAAGAAATGCATCAGAAAAGTAACTTTTGACTTCTTCAAGTTGAGAAGCAGATGTTGCTCGTGACCTGGAAAATTCCTGTGCGAACGATTGAAGGTGCGATATTCGAAGTATGACTTCTCTTGTCCAGCACGATCAAGCTCTAGATTTTCTTCTTTTTTAACCGAGACAAAGTATCTGTGCGGATGCGACTCGGGTAACGTTTCATTCATTACGCTCAAGCTACCAAGGGTACCAAACACTTTCATAGGATTCAACCCTGTTTGTGTTAATATTGCGATATCTGCGTCATGGATTCCAATCGAAGCTACTGCTGGATTATTGCCGTTTTTTGCGATATCTTCGGGTTCAACAAATGTTCTCAATGATAATTCTTTGAATCTAACTGCCAGACGAAATTTTATGGGAACATCCTCCTCTTCCTTTTCATCATCATCATCGTTATCGCAATCGCTCGTATTGGTATTTTCTACTTCAGATTCTGACGGGGAAGTCTTATTAGAGGACATTACAAGCGATAGCTCATCGTAAAATCGAGAAACGGATGCTATCGTTGGTCGGCGAACGCCCAGAAAACAAATATCTGAAGTAACTTCGAGCTGGCCGTAGCAATTCGTAAAGGTCGGTGAATCTGTACTTGTCCAGCTATCGTATCGCATTTTAACACCCTTGCTTTCGCCCTTTGCCGGTAAATTTGAGAGCTGAATGAAATATCCTCCCGAAAGCACGTCGTAAATTTCTAATTTGCCCGCTTCGATGACGTAACTTTCGTCCATATTTGTCGACGTTTTTATTGTTTTTGCACTCGTGGCTACAATTTCAACAATCGCATGCTCCGATCTTGCGCACTCAAATTCGGATAACCTTTCGACTCCACCAAACAATACGCCATCCACAACGGTATTGTTGTCTTTGCACCCCATTTTTTGTCCCCATAAAGCAACCGAGGCTCGCGAAACATCAACAGATACACGCGACGAAATTATTCTACTTATTTTGCTTCCTTCGCTTCTTTTCGAACTTGTCGCTATCTCTGTCGAAGTACCATCATCTGTGCGAGAGTTAATTGCAACACGTTCTGTATCATGCGTTCTATCCTTTTCATCATATTGTTGACTCTTTTTAAAAGAGTTCACTATGTTATATATCATCGCTAGCCGACATGGTGAGAGTGTGAACGCTAGATCTGGGATGTCTGCTTTCGCAATCATTCCCGGATTTTGTTCATCAGACGACGCTGTATTACTGTTCAATTCATCGAATACTTCGAATCCACTCCCGGCAATCTGTAAATCGAGACCGATTTTTAGGGGTTTGAGGATGAAATAAGCTTCGAAATCATTTCGCGAACGATTCTCTTTTGCGCCCTGCAGTAAAATTTCATGTCTCTCTTGGACGTCGAATGTACCAGAGGCGATGTAAGCCGCGAGATTCTCTGCCTTCACCGTGAACGCGTTATACTTTGGATCACCGCGAACCCCACTGTTTGCGCTACCTTGATCGCATTCTGGATCGTTGGAAACTATAAATTTACCTAAATCCAAGACAATTTTTTTATCACAACTAATCGTCGTATTTCCCTCAGCCGACGACGGTACAAGCGCAATTTTAGGAGCATCGATAGAAATTTCAAACTTCATTCGATTCAATACACTAGACAAACCAGAAGCAGTACGCTTGGCGACATTACTAGTTGCATTCGCAATTTCTTCCGCAAAATCTCCGAGGACTTCTGAGGTAAGTTCGTCAGACGCTGGTTTTTCAAAGAATCCAGTGATTGAGTCGATGAAGCGCTTTTCAACGACTAAGAATGTCGGCGCGGCGATCACGACAGCTTTCGAATCGTAAAATTCCACATCGAATGGCGGATACTCTTCGTAAGACACGGAAAGTGCTCCATTTGAAGAAACTGTGGAGGATGCAATAGTGCCTTCGGCTTTCCTGTCAATGCCGGATTGTAATATTTTTGTTCCATTCGCATCAACCACCCAACCTAAAATATTAAGAAAACTCGTCGCATTTCCATTCTTGTAAACACCCCTAGAAGCTCTGAGATCTAGCGCGACTGAACTGACAATATCGCGATTGTCATTTTCCGTTATCGCGATGAACATTTTCGATACGTTAAGAGAAACTGATAGATCTTTTCCTTTCCAGGAACTTTCAGCAGATTTTTGTTGAGACTCGATCGTCTTCACGTCAAACACTTCTTCGAGTTTTGTGAAATCATCGTCGCTAAACAATGAGCCCACTTGTTCGTTTCTCTCTTCCTTTTCTTCATCGTCCTTGAGAGCGCTACTTCTACTGCTATCACCACTAGTACCACTACCACTACTAAAGTAACTACCAAACCACGCTGAAATCTTTCCCTTCTTTTTATGAGGAAGAACTTCCTTCGCGTAGTATCTCTTCGCGTCATGGACGGCTGCGAGAGCGATAGAATTTGAATTGGTATCATTCATGCGCTCTCTCTCGAGATGTGCGATGCATCGGAAGGTCATCGCTGCGTGATAAGATATTTTTGAGTCTATTTCGTATACTTCATCGAGAAGATCGTCATTGTCTGCGCCGCCCGGTTGATTATAAATCGTCAAAAACCGTCTTCTCTTTCGAGACAAGTCGACGATATCTTCCCATTTTAGGGCGCTAGCGAAAGCGCGCTGCCGCCGCTTTCGAATTTTCATTTGCGCGGCTAAAATAGCATACTTCCACCACAGTTGAGGATGTTTCCGTGGTGACTCCCCTTCAAAGAGATTCGGCCGCAAATGCTCCGTTTCACTTCTCAACTGATGGACTTTGAACGCTTCCAAAACTCGAGCTATATTGTGATATTGTGCACGTTTAAGACGTACGCCAGCAGTATCAACGTAACACTCCATGAGTTGACGAGGTGTTTCGCCATCGTCAAATCTCTCGTCTGCGCGTTTCGTATAGATGAACGAGCCAGAAATCGGTTGCAAAATTCGATTATATCTAAGAACGTCCTTCTCCTTTTCGTCGTCTTCGTCGTCTCGGAAAGCCGGCATGAACACATTTAACCATTGCTGCATATCCTTTGCATTCGGATCTGGATTTTCCGTAAAAAACACATTTGGCACGCGCTGCTTCCTATTATTATCATTGCTCGTAGTCGTATTTTTAGTGTTCTTCTCTTCCTCTTCGCTATCAAAGTAAATCGAGAATCCATCCAACGTTAACTTTTTCCGAAATTCTGCAAACGACGCCGATTTTACGAAATCCGGATTCCCATTTTTATCAACCGTGTGCGCGCTGACGTTACGAATCGTCAACCCGGCGGCGAACGCGTGGTTTGGAGTTGTCACTTCATCTTCGTACCGAATGTGTATATTCTCTATCGAAATTTGTAAGTTTGCGAGTATAATTTTCGCATACTTTTGCACGAATCCTCCGTCGTCTCCTCCGCTGTGCTCCCCTTCCCTAAATTCGCCGCCGCCTCCCTCCTCCTCGCGGTGCGTTGGATCGAACAAACGTTTCACGAGCCATAATCTCTCAGCGTTATCTAGTCTCTCAACTTTCTCATCGTTCCTCTTCTTCCCATCTTCATCTTCTTCTCCTTCTTTCTCAACCGCCGCTTCGTCCTCCTTTTTATGCTCTTCTCTCCTCTCCTTCGCCCGCTTCGCGACTTCCTCCGCGCTCAACCGTCTCGCCGACGCGAACACCTCCGATATCGTCACCACCACGGGTTCCTTTCCTAACTTTGCCCACGGGATTTTTACCCTCAAACTCCCGACGACGCCTCTCGTGAGATCAATCGGTAAGTTCAACCGCTCGAACGCTTCCGGTTTCAGTTGTAACCGACGTAAAATCACGTCGCCGGAAAGTACGCTGATTTTCAAAGCCGTTTTATCTATGCCTCGTATGTACTCTCCGGCGGCGCGCTGCAGCAAATCCGCCACTTGCGTTTCGAACATCTTTGATGAATGCTTCTTCGAGTGGTGTTTAAGCAATAACTACAGTAGCAGTAGTATCGGTAGTATCAGAGACTTCTTCTTCGAGCAAAGTGTGGCTTGTTTTCTTTGCTTAATTAATTCTGAGAAAAAAGTGCAAAAAACAGCTGCATGTCCTGTTTTAGGGGTCTACTCTAAAACGTCTGTTAGGGGAAATCCTTATATTTTCTCTGCTTCTTCAGAAGTTGTCGCGGAGAGCAATAGTAGTGCACAGTTGCAGTAGTAGTAGTAGTAGTAGTAGTATCAGAGACTTCTGCGTAATTAAAGGGGTCTACTCCGTCTACTAGGGGAATTCTTTTCTTTCTCTGCTTCGGAAGAGATGTTTGTTGCGGAGAAGATGATGA
>Ga0255753_1003574_pt1 | contig 16145 bp, 7 predicted proteins | sample 041ome_10_FD_179953 | JGI IMG/M metagenome (GOLD analysis project Ga0255753, IMG submission 179953) | Coastal salt marsh microbial communities from the Groves Creek Marsh, Skidaway Island, Georgia - 041412US metaG (version 2) | ecosystem: Environmental > Aquatic > Marine > Intertidal zone > Salt...
ATAAAGCCAAAATAAAAAACCCCACGCATAAGGCGCAGGGTTCATATGATAAAACTATGCTAAAGCTTACTCAACCCCGTGCATCAATTTGTTAATTGGATTGCGGAGTAAACCAAGGAGTATTGCAATACCAATCGCTACTAAACCTAGACTTTTAAAGATACCAGTGTACTTATCTAAGCTTTGCTGTGATACCTTCATAACATGTGAAGCGTATGCGTCTCTGATTGACTCTTCGCCATTGAAATCCGTTGGGTTACCGTAATATAAGAATGAGCCATAATCAATATTGGAAAATTCTTCTGAATTCCAATTGCTGATTTTTTCCAAAGATGCGTTTAACGCTGCCCAATTCTCAGTTCTCAGCCACTCCGATATATTATCAAAATTAACATTCATGGAATCGCTAGCTGCTTTATATTCAGCAACGGTCCATTCTTCTTGAAAAGCAGTGCTGAATAGGGCCCACTTTTGATAGTTATCGAAAGTCGACATATCCACGTTGTTCGGTATGGTGTTGTTGTCTTCAGAAGGGAATACAAGATGATCCCAGTCTTCAAAAGAGACACCTTTATTGGATTGGTCTAGGGCTTCAACCAAAGTCAATTTTGCGTTTTTCGGACCTTCTTCATGGCTTTCTGATCCAGTGATTGCTGCAATTTGACCTGCCAAAAAGTTGGCCATTGCAAAAGATAAAAACCACCCGCCCATTGCAGTACCAGTAATGCTTTTTGGAGCAAGTTTGGTTACCATGGAAAGTCCGATAGGGCTAACAAATAATTCTCCCGTTGTATGGAGCATGTAAAGAAAAACAAGAGTTAAAAGTGGCACTGCGTAGGTACTTTCATCGAGGAATTGGTAGCCGATAACTGTTACCAAAAAACCAGCACCCAATTGCAATAGACCCAAAGAGAATTTCATTGGAATGGAAGGATTCTTTCCAATTTCATTAAGTTTCATCCACATCCAGGTAAATAAGGATCCAAAGGTCACAATGAAGAATGGATTGAAAAATTGTGTCATAGAGGCAGGCATTAACCAGCCAAATATTTCACGGCTTACATTTCTATCTGCAAAAAGTGTAAGTGAAGTTCCTGCTTGTTCAAAGAATGACCAAAATACAACATTGACAATCATCATGATGACCAATGCAATCATGCGGTCTCTCCATACAGGTCCTTCTTTGATACCTGCAGCGATTAATTGGTACGCTACGTATAGGAAGATGGCAATAAGCAAGTACTGAAGGATTTCATTTTTTGAAATCAATACGTAGCTCAATGGAATGAGAAGGAGGGATAAAACAGTAATTGTTTTCCATCGCTCCATACCCAACCACTTTTCGCGACCTGCCTCTGTGATGTCGATATTTGGTACGTGATTGTATTTTTCACGTCCACCCCAGAAAATGAATAGGCCCAAAAGCATACCGAGACCGGCCAAGCCAAATCCGTATTCAAATCCGTAGGTTTCACCCACAAAAGCAACCACAGTTGTTGCTAAAAGTGCACCAATGTTAATACCGATGTAGAAGATGGTGAAACCAGAATCGCGACGTGGATCACCATCATTATATAGTTTACCCACAATGGTAGAGATGTTCGCCTTGAAGTAGCCGTTACCTACGATCAAACCACCCATACCTATGAGCATTAAGCTTTCGCGTAGACCTGCATCCAAGCCAAACATATCAGTACCAGCAACCATTAGGAATTCACCAATGGCCATTAGGATAGCACCAAGAATAATGGCATAACGGTAGCCTAGAAAAGAATCGGCCATGCGACCACCCAAAACAGGGGCAGCATAAACCAAAGCGGTGTAGGCACCATAGATAAGTGAAGCCTCAGCATCACCTTTTAGTAGAGATTTTACTAGGAATAGAGTCAAAAGGGTACGCATTCCGTAGTAACAGAATCTTTCCCACATTTCTGACATAAATAGCGTCCACAGCGCTGGTGGATGCTTCATACTTTGATCACTCATGTTTCAGTGTGTTTTTGTGTTACGCAAGTATAAGATTTATTTGGTCACGGCCGGTTATAGATTCTCCGCAATGAAGCCTGTCATCATCCGGTACAGATGCATACGTGTGTTTCCGCCGAAGATTCCGTGGTTCTTATCAGGGTAAGCAAACCATTGGAAGTCTTTATCCGCTTGGATAAGTGCCTCAACCATACGCATCGAGTTTTGTACATGCACATTATCATCTCCTGTTCCGTGGATCAAGAGGTATTTGCCTTCTAAACCATCTACGTGAGACAATGGACTATCCGCATCGTAGCCATCTCCGTTATCGGCAGGAAGTCCCATGTAGCGCTCTGTATAGATGTTATCGTAGAAACGCCAATTAGTCACCGGTGCTACAGCGACGGCCATTTTGAATACTTCAGGGCTTTGGAACAAACAGTTGGAGGCCATGTAACCACCGTAACTCCAACCAAATATGCCTATGCGATCGCCATCGATGTAAGAGCGTTTGGCCAATTCTAAGGCGGCCTCAGTCTGATCACGGGTCTCTAGTTTCCCCATTTGACCGTAGGTACTTTTCTTAAATTCTTCGCTACGCCCGTCGGTTCCGTGGTTGTCTACACTAACCACAATCATGTCGTATTCATTTGCAAGCATTTGGAACCACATACCGTTAAATGCGTCATAGCTGTTCTCAACGGTCTGACGGCCAGGGCCACCATAGACAAACATGAACATTGGGTATGTTTTACTTTCATCAAAGTCCACCGGCTTGATCATCCAAGCGTTGAGGTCGCCTCCCGTTGGCGTGCTTACCGTGAAAAATTCTTTCGGTGAATAAGTGTATGCCTCCAATGCTGCCTCAGTGCGTTTGTTCTCTTTGAGTGTACGAACGATGCTCCCGTCGTTACTTCTTAGAGTAACCACCGGGGGCACCCCTTCAGCACTGTAGGTATTCACGAAAAGACTGAAATCGTTTGTAAAGGTGCCACGGTGCGTTCCTTTTTCGCTGGTGAGTAGTTTCTTGCTACGACCATTGATGCGGATGCTGTAGATGTTACGCTCAGTAGCATTCATCTCCGAACTCTGGTAATACAAACGCTTGTTTTCATCGATACCGTAGAAGGAAGTAACGTTAAAATCGCCTGAGGTGATCTGACGCTTTACTTTACCCTGTGCACTGATATGGTACAGGTGGTTCCAGCCGTCTCTATCGCTAAGCATGATAAATGAGCCGTCCTCTAAGAAGTACAATTCATCATTGATTTCTAGATATTTCTCGTCAGTCTCTCTGTAGAGTAGGGCATGTTCACCACTTGGCGCATCTACTGCATAGAGCTTGAGGTCATTCTGCAGCCTATTCATGCTTTGAATCACCCAAGTGCGGTCGTCGGACCATTTTGTTCGTGGTAGGTATTCGTAAGGCGTCTTATCGAGCACCTGACGGACGCTTCCGTTTTCGCTGTCCCATAGATGTGCGGTTACTACACTATTGTCTTCACCAGCCTTTGGGTATTTGAAGGTATATGGGTTAGGGTACAATTTATTCCCGTAAACATCCATATTGAAACTCCTCACATTGCTCTCGTCAAAGCGTAAAAAGCCGATGTAGCGTGAATCCGGAGACCACCAGAAGGCACTAACTAGGGCAAATTCCTCTTCGTAGACCCAGTCCGTTGCACCATTGATGATGCTGTTAAAAGCCCCGTCTTTAGTGATTTGAATATGCGCATCTGCTGCGATGTCATACGCATATAGATTGTTGCCTAAGACGTAAGCCACGTGCTGGCCATCTGGTGAGTAGGTTGCATAGCGCACCTTTTCGTCGCGGAGCTTTTTAGCAGTACCCGAATTAAAATCGGCCAACCAAACCACACTACGAGAGCTGTATCTGTAGATAGATTCCGTTTCGGTTTCTAAAAGGGCAGCAGTTTCATCTGCGTTGAATGAATACCCATCGAAACCGTTCAATCCTTCTACTGATGCGATATCGAAAAGTGTGTCTACTTTTTCGCCACTTTCGTAGCTGTATTTGTCAATGGTTTTTTGCGTGGTGGCCGAATAGTGAGCGCCGTCATTCATGCTGCGCAATCCGCTGATGCCGCCGGCATAGAATGAATAGCGTTGCCAGAGGTCACTTAGGGTAATAGATTGTTGTGCTACCGCAGTAAAAGAAAGGGCAACACATAGGCTAATGGAGAAAAGTTTTTTCATGGAATTCAATTCTGTGAGCAGCTAAAGATAACTCAAGAATTGCAACGAATAAAGGCCTATTTATTCAGATTCAGGGGCAAGGGTAACCGCAAGACCTTCGAGGTCAGGATGCATGAAAATTTGACACCCCAATCGGCTATTGTCCTCCACAAAAAAGGCTTGATCGAGCATGTCCTCCTCATCGTCCGAAGCATCCTTGAGCTGATGATCGCTGTCCACGTAGCAATGACATGAGGCACACATTGCCATACCTCCACAGGTACCTTTTACAGGCAACTCGTAGGATTTACAAACCTCCATGAGGTTCATATTCATATCCGTTGGAGCAATGAGGTCATGCCTTTGACCTTCGCGGTCAACAACAACGATATTGATATCTGCACTCATCTTATTCTAGACTTCCTACACCGCCCATCACAGTGGTGTATTTGAACGATAGTTTCTTATCTGGATAGGCACGTTTGAAGGCGCTTTGAACCATGATAGTACCCTCGTGGAATCCACAAAGGATAAGCTTCAGCTTGCCAGGATAGGTGTTGACGTCGCCTATGGCGTAGATGCCTTCAATATTCGTGCTGTAATCTGTGGCATTATCTACCACAATAGAGTTTTTCTCAATTTCCAATCCCCAATCGCCTATAGGCCCAAGGGTAGGAGTAAGACCGAAGAGTGGCAACCAATCGGTACATTCAACAAGTGTTTTACTGCCGTCTTTGGCATGGATAGTTACAGACTCAAGCGTTTCGCCGCCAGCCACTTCTTTGACCTCTGCGTTAGTGATGAGGTTCACCTTACCTGCTTCAGCCAGAGCCATGACTTTATCTACGCTGTCCAAGTGTCCTCTGAATGAAGTTCTGCGGTGCACCAAGCTAACTTCATCAGCAATCTCCGCTAAGAAGATGGTCCAGTCCAAAGCGCTATCACCACCGCCTGAAATCACCACTTTCTTGCCGCGATAAACCTCTGGATCCTTGATGATGTATTTAATGCCTTTGTCTTCAAAATCTGTGATGTTGGCAATGGGCGGTTTGCGTGGCGTGAATACACCTAGTCCGCCTGCTATAGCAACAGAAGGCGCACGATGCTTTGTGCCTTTGTCGGTGGTCACAATGAATTGGCCCTCATCGTCTTTATCGATAGTAACAGCGCTCTCGCCCAAGGTAAAACCTGCGTTAAACGGTTTGATTTGCTCCATCAGATTATCGACCAATTCACCCGCATCTATAATCGGGAATCCCGGAATGTCGTAAATAGGTTTCTTTGGGTAGATCTCTGCGAGCTGACCTCCCGGTTGTGGCAGCGAATCAATCAGGTGACACTTCATTTTCAAAAGCCCTGCTTCAAAGACTGTAAACAAGCCCGTAGGTCCTGCGCCGATGATGAGAAGATCTGTTTGAATCATGAATGGAATTTTAACGCTACAAAAGTAAGGAGCAGCGATCAAAGCGGTGAACTCTTGAGCGTTAGTTTTATACAGGTCTGTCACTTACTCATTTTAGGTTCGAATTAGATCGATTAAGTATATCTTTACCTCACCAAAAAAAAAACTGATGCGCTTACGCTATTTGTGGGCATTCCTCTTGCCTGTTGGCTTGTTTAGCCAAACCACCATTCTGAATATGCCAATCGATGGCTCAACGGATACGACTACTGAATGTTCTGGAATTTTAGTAGATGGCGGCGGGATTAATGGGAATTACACTTCCAACAACAACGGTTATGTTGTTATAGACCCACCTGGAAACGATACTATTACTTTGACTTTTAGTACATGGAGCTTGTATCACTCAAGTGATTTTATTCAGTTCTATGATGGAGTAGGGACGTCGTCTACGTATTTAGGATATTATTCCTCAACATCAACCCCAACGACGATTACAGCCACATCAGGGGCTTTAACAGTTAGGTTTTACACCAATTATTGGGGAAATTCGACCGGTTTTGTTGCTAGTTGGTCGACATCAGGAACTTCAGCGCCTACAGCAAACTTCACCTACGCTGCGCAGAGCCAAAACTACAACACACCTATTCAGTTTGTGAATACCTCGACCAATGGCGGTATTTCATTTTGGGATTTTGGCGATGGTACAACAAGTACAGCGCAAAATCCAACGCATACCTACACGTCATCTGGTGTACAAACCATCACATTGGTTGAAACTAATTGTAACTCTTCGGATACGATCAGTTCAAATATTACCATCGCCAACGGTCCCAACCTACAAGCTTTTGATGATACGATCGAAATGACCGTACAATGCGGGACTACCGGTACTGAGTATTGGACGCTCACTAATGGCGCAAATGCAGGTGTATTAACGGCTTCTTTTGAGATATTTGATACCAACGGAACCCAACGAATACACTTTGACGATGACGATGAGGGGGTTTACTTTTCTCCAGGTACCACTGGAACTGTAACACGCTCAACTTCTGCAGTACAAGGCTCACATTCACTTCAGCTTTCGAACAGCTCAACGACTAATCGTGCTCACATCCCTGTTCCTGGCGGTGGAACAGGTTATCAACCTACATATTTTTCTTATAAAACTCGCGCATCATCTTCAAGTTTCAGGGCAGGCATGACTGGTTTGGCTGGTGATTTTTCGTCGAGTCCATCTATTCTAGGGTACACCTTTTGGTTATGGGATGGAAGATTGGGAATCCGAAAAAGATCCACAAATGGTGTGGCAGGATGGGAATATTTAACCAATACCTTAGGCAATTGGGCACACGTCGAGTACAAAAATATCGATTGGGTCAATCAGACGTTTGATATTTACGTCAATGGTACGTACATCGATAGCTATGATTTTCTGAATTCATTTAATTCGGTTAGTCATGTCAACATAGTGAACTACAATTCAAACGATGTTTCATTTATTGATGACATTCAAATTGGAAATGGACCGACAAGTGCAAATCTTTCAATAAGCCCTGCATCAACGACAGTGCTAGCTGGAAATACATCGACGATGAGTCTGACCTTTGATGCCTCTGGACTTGCCGCTGGTGTTTATGCAGCAAACCTTTTGGTAACATCAAACGATACATCTATAAACAATGAGACAATTCCAGTTTTCGTGACAATAGATGGGGGATACGAGTTTAATACTATTTCAGATACACTAGATTTCGGTAATGTAGCAACGGGTAAACTGTACACGGATTCGATGATGGTGCTGAATACAGGATGTGCCGATTTATTAGTCGATTCTCTCGTTGAAATTGGAACTGATTTTAGTGCTTCCATGAATTCGATAGCCTACGGAGACACTGGTTATGTCTTTGCACAGTTTACTGCGCCTTATGCTGGGTCTTTTATTGATTCATTCATAGTGTATACGCCGGATAGCAGTTTTACTAGATATTTCAAAGCGGTAGGATTTGATGCCCCTACAATAGCATTAGATTCCACTACATTCAACGTCACTGCCACGGGTTGCCCTGATACTATTGACGTTTCTTTCTGGATTTACAATAACGGTCAACAAACTTTGACCTTCGAAAACGAAGGAGTTCCCACCGTTGCGCCGCCGGCTTGTCCGTTTACCATACAGCTTACCGATTCATACGGCGACGGATGGAACGGCGCTAAAGTTGATGTGATTGATGCAGATGGGAATGTACTCTACACTCTTGGAACTTCTTTTTATACCGGATATAGCTACAATGAAAGTATTCTTTTATGTTCCGGTGAGACGTATCAGATTGTCGTATCGGCCACAGGAAGTTATAAGTCGGAAATAGGGCTGAATGTTATAGAAAACGGCACGACCATTGCCACCTACACGAATACCTCATCGACTAACTTAGGAACGCAGATGGCGCAATTCAGTGCCAATTGTGGCATCCCTTGCTCTAACCCTTCGACGCTAGTGTTCGATCCTACCATGGGTTCTGTTACTGCCTCTGATTCGCAATTAGTTGTGATGAAGATTTACAGCGATAGTCTGATAGAGGGCTCTTATCAATATTCGGCATATGTGAGCTCCAATGATCCGGTTGATTCGGTCATTAATATCACTGTCAATCTAACTTTAGACGGTGTATCTGAATCGTTCATTAACCGCTCTTTATGTTACGATCTTGATACATTGGTTGTAGGAGGGACTTATATAGATAGCGTATTGGTGGAAAATTTAGGTTGTGATAGTTTGTTTTTCAATTCGCTTTCATCAACCGATGCCATCTTCAGCGCTTCCGCTGCCTACAGTCAAATAGGAGTAGGAGATAGCGGCTGGGTAATCGTTACCATCAATCCATCTGCCACTGGTACTATCGCAGATACCATTTTTGTAAACACATCCGATACCATTTGGCCTTTGTGCTATACCGGAACTATTGAAGATGCACCGAATGCTTGGGTGAATACCAACCCTATTTCCCTTACAATTTCAAATTGTGGAGATTCTGCTGGATTCTCGTTCCCAATTGCCAACACTGAATCTGGAACCAACTTGGATTGGACCATCACTTCTGGCGAAGTACTAAACGTACTTCTCGTAAATTACAATGTCTATCCTTCCTTGTTGTCTAACCTTAGCTCGTACGTCGGTAGTGTCGGGAATATGAATATTAAGAATGTAACAAGTCTTTCAGCGGCAGTAAGCGAGCTGAGCTGGGCAGATGTAGTAATATTCCCTTCTATAACTTCTGCACCATCTTCTTCTGACTATACTGCCATTGAAGATGATATGGAAACCTTCATTAATGATGGAGGTAAGATGATTATCATAGGCTCTGCTTTCGTTGCAGACATCTTGGCTATGGATTTCATTTCTGGCTATTACTACGGTAATTATACCAATTACACACATGTGGTAAATACTTCTTTGAATCATCCTTATACTCAAGGTTTACCTTCAAGTTTTGTAGCACAAAGTGCAGCCATGAACTCTCGCATCACCAATGCTGGAACCGTGCAACTTTCGTACTACTCTTATTATTCCCATGGTCTGACAGTTACACCAATGGGAGACGGTGAGTTGATATACTTTGCTTACAATTGGAATCAGACCTATTCTGAAATCGAAACAATGATGGGTAATATTCTTACCACTTCTTTAGCAGATAAATCTACTGGAGTCGATTGGATTTCGATATCACCTACTACAGGAAACACCTCTGGTGGTGATACAACGACGATTAATGGTATGGCTTATTCTGATAGTTTATCAGCAGGTGTTTATAATCTGAGTATCGCAATAACAAGCAACGATCCAACAGGAGGAACATTTAGTATTCCTGTTGTTTTAAGCGTAAATGGCCAGGGTGAAAGCTCGCTTGATGCAGGTTGTGAAGATTGGGGGAATTCATTCCAAAACATGACGCATGTACGCAATGTTGCTGTATATAATGTGGGTTGTGATACCCTGAATATTTCAAGCGCTACTACAGCGGGTTCCGATTTCTCGTCCTCAGCAACCAATATTTCAATAGCACCTGGAGATACAGGATATGTGCCGGTAAGTCTCTATTCATCAACTTTAGGATCGACAAGTGATACACTTTCCATTTACACGGACGCTGATACGGTATACAAATGTTTGACAGCAACTATAGTTGGTGCTTCAGATATTGCTGTTGTACCCAACCCAATTAATGTAACGGTGAATAAGTGCAACAGTTTTACAACAGTGCCATATACGATTTCTAATAATGGTTCAGCTGCTCTCACTTATGATGTGAGCGTAGCTGAGGTTTATGATAGTTCATATACACAAAATTGGTTGTATTCTGCACCGAACTATTCTAACCAGCTAACATTTACCTTTAACAACATTATTGATTCGGATACTTTGTTTTATGAGATCATATTGAATGGAGCTTATAGTAATTCAAGCCACTACTTTTACTTGTATTTGAATAACAGCTATGTTCAAACCATCTATGATAATAATGTGTCTGATTATACAAATGATACTATAACAGGCTTTATTACTGGCTGGCAGTTGAGCAATGCTATTACTGCTGGATACTTCGACATCAGATTATATTCATACAACTATACGAGTGTGACAGGCCAGAACGCTACTGTTCGAGTGAAGCAGCGTAAATCTGTTTCTTGGGCAGCTCCAGTTGGTTTAACGTCTGGAACATTAACCGCTGGAAATTCAGCGTCAAAGTCGTTACTAGTTACCGTAACAAACTTGGCGGTGGGTACTTACAACACCAGCGTTATTTTCGAAACGAACGATCCTTCCGATCCATTCTACAGCGTTCCTATGACTGTTAATGTGGTAAGTGAACCGGATATGGATTTGAGTTCAAACTCTTTGAATTATGGTACCATCTATGATACACAACCTAATGCTACTTCTATTACGGTAGAAAACAACGGTTGTACAGATTTGACCATAACAAATGTTACAAGTAATAATACGCATTTTGTTCCCGGTTGGACCTCGCAGACTATTGCTGCTGGTTCTTCTGTAACCTTGCCCGTGACGTTTACAGCAACAAACCCGGGGCTTCAAACTGGTATTTTAACATTTGCTAACAATGATAGTATACAGTTGGTGACAGTTCAAGCCAATGTTGTTTTTGCACCTGTTGCTGATTATCAATATTCTGTTCAAAATACATGTACTGGATTGGTGAATTTCTCCAATGAGAGTACAAATGGTTCTCAGTACTATTGGTCATTTGGTGATGGCTATTTCTCGGCGGCATTGAATCCATCGCATACCTACATCAAGCCAGGTTCCTACTCGGTAATGTTGGTTACTTCTAATGCAGGAGGTTCAGATACGATCTACAAAACGGTAACTCTTAACGATGTGTTGTTTGTAGACTTTGCCTTCCCAAATACCATACAAGCAGGTCAAGCAGCACAATTTATTGATTCTTCGATGTATCCTGTTTCTTGGCAATGGTTCTTCGGGGACGGCAATAACAGCACTGCGCCTAATCCTCAGCACACATACGCCAATCAAGGAACTTACATAGTAACGTTGTTGGCAGAAAATAATGCGGGCTGTACAGGTAGTTCGAACCAGCAAATCACCGTACAAAGTGGTATTGGGATGGAAGAGTTGGCTCCTGATGACCTAACCATATATCCAGTGCCTACAAATGGTAGACTGACGGTTGAAACTACTGCTGACGTTCAGAGTATATCGTTATACAACATGACCGGTCAGTTCATTACTGAAGTCCATGGAGAGCGCAGTCTGGATCTAAGCACACTACCTGCGGGAACGTATATGATACGTATTGCAGGCGAATCTTGGATCATCTACCGCAACGTAGAGCTCTTGAAATAGGGCGAAAATTTTAGGACATAAAAAACCCCCGAGGCGCAGCGCGCCTCGGGGGTTTTTTTTCTATCGATTGGAATTACAATCTGAATGCCCCTTTAAAGGTATCCACGTAATCGAGCTTTTCCCAAGTAAATAGTTCTACCTCTGCTTCTAGTACAGTCTGTCCGTCTGCAGAGAGGAATTTCTTAGTAACCACTTCGTTTTTACGTCCCATGTGACCGTATGCAGCAGTTTCGCTGTACATCGGCTGACGCAGTTTAAGGTTTTGCTCGATAAGACCTGGGCGTAGGTCGTACAATTCGTTGACCTTGGCTGCAATTTCACCGTCGGTAAAATCAACCTTTGAGGTACCATAAGTATCAACGAATACGCCCATGGGTTCAACAACACCAATGGCATAAGATACCTGCACGAGTACTTGATCACATACACCAGCAGCTACCAAGTTCTTTGCAACGTGACGCGTTGCGTATGCCGCTGAGCGATCCACTTTTGAAGGGTCTTTTCCTGAGAATGCACCACCACCATGCGCGCCTTTACCACCGTAGGTATCTACAATGATTTTACGGCCAGTTAGTCCAGTGTCTCCGTGCGGTCCGCCGATCACGAACTTACCCGTAGGGTTGATGTGGTATTTGATGTCGTCACCGAATAAGGCTTGGATATCAGTAGGTAGTTGTGCCTTAACACGTGGAATAACGATGTTTACGATATCCTCCTTGATTTTTGCGAGCATGACCTTATCATTTGTATCAAAATCGTCGTGCTGTGTACTTACTACAATTGCTTCAATGCGCTCAGGACGGTTATCGTCGCTGTATTGGATAGTTACCTGAGATTTTGCATCTGGACGCAAGTAAGGAATCTCTGTTGCTTCACGACGAATCTCTGCCAAAACCTGAAGAATTCTATGACTTAGATCTAATGCTAGCGGCATGTAGTTGTCAGTTTCGTTTGAAGCGTAACCGAACATCATACCTTGATCACCAGCACCTTGATCTTCAGGATTACCGCGGTCTACACCACGATTGATATCGTCACTTTGCTCGTGTATAGCACTTAGGATACCACACGAGTTGGCATCGAACATGTATTCACTTTTGGTATAACCAATTTTTTCAATCACACCACGAGTGATGCGCTGAACGTCTAGGTAAGCATTTGACTTTACCTCACCAGCGAGAACAACTTGACCAGTCGTTACAAGTGTTTCACAGGCTACCTTTGAATTTGGATCAAAAGCCAAGAAGTGGTCGATGATAGAGTCAGAAATTTGATCTGCTACTTTATCTGGGTGCCCCTCGGAGACACTTTCAGATGTAAAGAAATAAGACATCTCTTCCTTTTTATTAGGGTTATTTTAATCTAGTCTAATGGGGGAGAAGGCTGCTTGCCAAGTGAGATGCTGGTCTGTATTTAGCATTTTTTACTGTGGTTGCAAGCAGTCAAATCCTTCCACAGGGTCAAAAGTAGAAAAGAAATTAGTTTTTCTAACCCAAAGGACTAAAAAATCAAAAAATCCGCCTAATTTTACCCCGCTATCAAGAAAGACTGAGGGATTGGGCCCTGAGACGTCTTGGCAACCCGGAAGTGCCGGGTGCCACAACCCACCTCTGAAAAGAGGAATGATACGGATCACAGTTGCATCTCCACCTTTCTTTATAGCCACCTAACACTAAAGGAGATGAGCGTTAAAAAGGCTTTAGAAGAAAAAATTCTGGTTTTGGACGGTGCCATGGGTACCATGATTCAAGCGTACAAGTTTGAGGAAGAAGACTATCGTGGCGAACGATTCAAGGAGTATGCTCATCCTCTAAAAGGCAACAACGACCTTTTGGTACTTACGCAGCCTCAAGCTATTGAAGATATACATTATGCCTACCTAGAGGCAGGAGCAGATATCCTCGAGACCAATACCTTCAATGCGAATTCTATTTCTATGGAAGATTACCATATGAGTAATCTCGTAGAAGAACTCAATGTACAGGCCGTGGCTTGCGCACGTCGTGCTATCGAGCGCTATCAGGCGGCAGGCGGTCAGGGACCTAAATTCATTGCAGGTTCTGTAGGGCCTACAAATAAGACTGCATCATTAAGTCCTGATGTCAATAACCCGGGCTACCGAGCAGTGACCTTTGACGATCTCAAGAAGACCTATTTCGAGCAATGTGAAGCTCTTATTCAAGCAGGCGTAGATATCCTTCTAATTGAAACTGTCTTTGACACCCTCAATGCAAAGGCCGCACTGTTTGCAGCTCAAGATGCTATTGAAGCTAGCGGAAGAGAAGTTGAAATCATGTTGAGCGGAACCATTACAGATGCGTCTGGACGTACACTTAGCGGTCAAACTACTGAGGCGTTCTTAATCTCCGTAAGCCACTCACCATTACTGAGTGTTGGTTTGAATTGTGCCTTAGGTGCCAAACAATTAATGCCTTATCTGCAAACATTAGATGCCAAAGCCCCGTTTGCTGTTAGTGCACACCCAAATGCAGGATTGCCAAATGCTTTTGGTGAATACGACGAAACACCAGAGCAAATGGCTGCGCAAATAAAAGATTATTTGGATTTGAACTTGATCAATATCATTGGCGGTTGCTGTGGAACTTCACCGGCACACATTAAAGCAATTGCTGACTTATCTAAAAATTACAGCCCAAGAACCTATGAGCACTAACCTTCCAGCGCGTCCTATGCAACTCAGTGGGTTAGAACCACTCGTAATTACTGAGGAGACCAACTTTGTAAACGTTGGTGAGCGTACGAACGTTACGGGTTCGCGTAAGTTTTTGCGCTTGATCAAGGAGCGTCAGTTTGACGAAGCCTTGGATATTGCACGCGACCAAGTCGAGGGGGGCGCTCAAATCTTGGACGTGAATATGGATGAAGGGATGATTGATGGGGTAGAAGCCATGACGACCTTCTTAAACCTTATTGCTGCAGAACCGGATATCGCACGCATTCCTATCATGATTGACTCTTCCAAATGGGAGATCATCGAGGCAGGATTGAAGTGTGTCCAAGGAAAATGTGTGGTTAATTCCATTTCCTTAAAGGGCGGTGAAGAAGAATTCATCCATCAAGCCACCACCATCAAGCGCTTCGGTGCGGCAGTCATTGTCATGGCATTTGATGAGAATGGCCAGGCAGATAACTACGAGCGTCGCATTGAAATCTGTGAGCGTTCTTACAAGGTACTCACCGAGAAAGTAGGTTTCCCACCAGAAGACATCATTTTCGATCCGAATATTTTCCCTGTAGCTACGGGTATGGAGGAGCACCGCTTAAACGCATTGGACTTTTTCCGTGCGACCAAATGGATCCGTGAAAACCTTCCGTACGCCAAAGTAAGTGGTGGGGTAAGTAACGTAAGCTTCAGCTTCCGCGGAAATAATACTGTTAGAGAGGCTATGCATGCTTCTTTCTTATACCACGCTATTCAGAACGGAATGAGTATGGGGATTGTGAACCCAACGATGCTTGAGGTTTATGAGGAAGTAGATAAAGAATTAATGACCTACATCGAGGATGTGCTTCTCGACCGTAGAGACGATGCTACGGAACGATTGCTCGAATTTGCACAGACCGTGGAAGGCACCGTTAAAGACGAGGCGAAGGTCCTTGAGTGGCGTAATGAGCCCGTTGCAAAGCGTTTAGGGCATGCCCTCATCAAGGGGATTACCGAATTCATTGACGAAGATGTCGAGGAGGCGCGCCAGCAGTTCGCACGACCACTAGAAGTTATTGAGGGTCCTCTAATGGACGGAATGAATGTCGTAGGTGATCTTTTTGGGGAAGGGAAAATGTTCTTGCCCCAGGTCGTGAAGAGTGCCCGCGTGATGAAAAAGGCAGTTGCCTATCTACTGCCTTACCTAGAAGCCGAGAAGGCGGAGGGTGGCAGCTCGAGCGCTGGTAAAGTCCTACTTGCTACGGTAAAGGGTGATGTGCACGATATCGGAAAAAATATTGTGGGTGTTGTGCTTGCATGTAACAATTTTGAAATCATTGACCTAGGGGTGATGGTGCCGCCAGAGAAGATTCTACAAGCTGCTCAGGAGCATCAAGTAGACATATTAGGGCTTAGTGGACTAATCACACCGTCCTTGGATGAAATGATTCATATCGCCAAGGAAATGGAGCGCATGAATATGCACATTCCATTGCTCATCGGTGGTGCGACTACTTCGAGAGCGCATACTGCGGTGAAGATTGATCCAGAGTATAGCGGTGCGGTAATGCACGTCAGTGATGCCAGCCGTGCAGTAGGCGTGAGCTCTAAGCTACTTTCCAGCGAAGGGCCAACGTATGTGTTGCAAGAGAAAGCCTCGCTTGAAAAAGTAAGAGAAGGGTATGCGAAGCAACGCGAGCGTAAAGCTTTGGTGCCTTTCGAATTTGCGCAGCAGAACAAACCAAAATTGGTCTTTGATAAAAGCACTGTTCCCACGCCAAAATTCATTGGCAGCAGACAGGTTCACGATATTGCTGTAGCTGATGTCATTCCATACATCGACTGGACGCCGTTCTTCCAGACCTGGCAACTCTTTGGTAAGTACCCGAGAATTCTCGAGGATAATGTGGTGGGTGAAGAGGCCAAGAAGCTCTTTAAAGATGCGCAGGCCATGCTTCGCGACATCAAGAAGGGCGGATGGCTCACGCTCAAGGCAGCGTTCGGTATTTTCCCGGCCAACAGTGCTG
>Ga0255753_1003580_pt1 | contig 16130 bp, 10 predicted proteins | sample 041ome_10_FD_179953 | JGI IMG/M metagenome (GOLD analysis project Ga0255753, IMG submission 179953) | Coastal salt marsh microbial communities from the Groves Creek Marsh, Skidaway Island, Georgia - 041412US metaG (version 2) | ecosystem: Environmental > Aquatic > Marine > Intertidal zone > Salt...
TAACATTTGTTACTTAGTTGTATTCAAAAAATAATTTACTTCAGATCGTTATGCATAATTATATAAATATGTTTCTATGCATAAGAGATTGTTTTCAAATATAAGTTAGTACTCAAGTCTATAACCAAATCTTTAGGGGTTTTTATGAACAAGCTATTACTTTCAATAACTCTGTTATTCTTAACTACAATACAAATTGATGCACAAACCTTTAATCTCCATAGCAACGGAGTCACTATAGTTTGTGAGGATGCATCAGTAGGTGATACCGGTGATGTTAATGGAGTTGAGTATACAAAAAGAACTCGGGATCAAATTACTCCAGATAATGCGTCTACTACCTGTACTTCTGGAATAACCAACATGGCTAATCTTTTTTTCACGCAGGAATTCATAGACTACGGATTTAATGAAGATATCTCTCATTGGGATGTTTCCAATGTAACTGATATGGTTGGCATGTTCCATGATGCTGATGTTTTTAATGGCGATCTATCGGCCTGGGATGTGTCGAAAGTAACCAATATGCACCAAATGTTTCGACACTCACGCTCTTTCAATGGTGAAATAGGAAATTGGGATGTATCCAATGTGGACGACATGTCAGAAATGTTTTTTGACGCCCAAAGTTTTAATCAGCCTATTGGCGATTGGAATACGGGTAGTGTTACAACCCTGGCACGTATGTTTAATGGTGCTGTTTTATTTAACCAAGATATCTCTGGATGGAATACCTCAAAGGTGACGACTACTTACCGGATGTTTTTGAATGCGCATTCGTTTAATCAGCCACTGAATTCATGGGATGTATCGAACGTGACCGATATGGCCACGATGTTTGCAGAGGCTCATGCATTTAATCAGCCATTAAATAATTGGAATACGAGTAGCGTACAGCGAACAGGTTCTATGTTTTGGGGGGCGAGATCATTCAATCAAGATCTTAACAATTGGGACATGAGTGCGGATACTTCTTTTTATACTATGTTTTATATGGCTGAGTCGTTTAACGGTGATATTACTACGTGGAATACTAGCAATGTGAAAGATATGCATGCTATGTTCACAGGGGCTAGCTCATTCGATCGTGATATTAGTAATTGGGATGTGAGCAATGTATTATGGTTCGGTTGGATGTTTGCTGACTCAAAATTCAATCAGGATATTTCGGTTTGGAATACAGCTAATGCTAGAAGAATGCATAGTATGTTTCGTAGGAATACAGCTTTTAATCAACCAATCGGGTCATGGGATGTTTCAAAAGTTGAGTTTGTAAATCTTATGTTTGATAGTGCTATAGTATTTAACCAGCCACTCAATGATTGGAATATAAACTCTCAAAATGTATCACAAACGGTAGGTATGTTTAGAGATGCTCATGCTTTTAATCATACACTAGAACAGTGGGATATGTCAGGTGTCAATTCTATGCATCATATGTTTGACGGAGCTAAGTCTTTTAATCAAGATATTAACAACTGGGATGTGAGTAATGTGACAGATATGTCTTGGTTATTTCATAGGGCTGAGTCATTTAATTCTCCACTTGATAATTGGGATGTGTCAAATGTTCATTCAATGCGTGATATGTTTAGTTATATGAACTTTAATCAGGATATCTCAGGATGGCACGTTCCAAATCTTGTTGATGCAGGATGGATGTTTGCAACTAACGCATCTTTTAACCAGGACTTATCCAACTGGTGTGTAGGCGCCATAAACGAAGAGCCTAATGATTTTAATTTCACAGGTTCTATAGCACCTGAATTTCTTCCTAGATGGGGTGAATGTAAAGAGCTCGACGAGACTGGTAATTTAGTATTAAATGCGAATTTCGAGCAAAGAAATGTATACCAAGATTGGGACCTTTGGTTAGCTGATTGGGAGGTTGGGAATGTCAATTTTTATGAAGAAAACGGACAATTAATCCTTGATAATATTTCATCGGCTGGATCACAATCATGGAGTATTCAAATTAATCAGTATATATCTGCTTCGCAAAATGCTAGACTAGAAGTAGGAGGAATTTACCGTTTACGGTTCGAAGCGGTCTCAGACGCTCAGAGACCATTAAAAGTATGGATAGGTTTGAATGAAGAACCTTTCACCCCTGTTTTAGAACACTTATTTACTATTGATGGTGAGTTGGATTTCTATGAAGTGGAATTCACTATGGAAGAAAAATTTGAAAACATGAAATTAGGCTTCGAGTTTGGGACGTCAGATGTGCCAGCAGCTTTAGATAATATTAGCCTAGAAAAGATTGGTCAAGTAGAAAATGATAGAAACATAGTTACTTATGATCATTCAAACCCTACAGAGCTAGACTCATTAAGAATATACTTTGATGCAACTAAAGGTGCAGCACAACTGCGAGATGATAACAATGATTCATTTGAAGATGTATACATATATACAGGTGCAATAACTAACCTATCAAGTAGTGATACTGATTGGCGATATGTACAATCGAATTGGGAGGATATGCCAGATAGGCTAAAAATGACTAAAACAAATCAAAATTTGTATGAATTCGCCTTTAAGCCAAATATCCGTGAATTCTTTGGAATACAAGATGAGAATGAAAGAATTCTCAAAATTGCTATGGTATTCCAAGGGCTATCATATGATGAAAATGGAAATCAAGTTATTGTTAAAGGTTCCGATTATAATGATGGCGATATCTTTCTAGACTTATCAGTACCTGAACAAAACTTAATTGTGAATGGTAATTTTGCATTAGGAGATTCGGATTGGATTCTTGAAATGTATACAACTGGCAATATCGAGGTAGTTAATGAAGAGTTAGCTTTTACGGGTTTAGATGCATCAGGTAATTCTTGGGATGCTCAAGCTCATCAATATTTTAATCCTAGTCTTCTTGAAGTCGGTGCTAACTACAGAGTTTCCTTTGATGCAAGAACTGCAGAGGGTACACATGATATTCACGTATTTCTTGGAGAAGTAGGAGGAAACTGGAATAGATATTTTCAACCTGAGCCGGGTGATGGCATTATCAGAATCGATGAGGAAATGAAAACGTATCATTTGTATACCTCTGTAAATCAGGTATGGGAATCGATGCGCCTCGGTTTTGAAGTTAATTATGAACCAGGCGATGTGTTTATAGATAATGTTTCCTTAGTGAAAGTAGATCAGATTCCATCTTCAGATTACATTGCTAGTGTGTACATAGATACCATGCTACACTATAGCCCTGAAGTTACAGTCACAATCTATGCTGATGATATTTTGCCAGAAGATATGATAGAGTCTTACAATCTCATTTTACCATATGATGAGGGGTTAAGCTATTTAGGAGTGGCAACAGCTGGGACTCATTCAGAAAATGGTATACTGAGTGTTAATGATACAGGTACTGATTTGAACATTGGTTTCGCAGCTAATGGTTACTTAAGTGGTTCAATGCCACTTATTCATTTAGCATTCAACGCAGAAACAGCTAGGGATTACCATTTTAATCTTCAAGAATTAATTTTTAATAACATTTATAACCAAAAAAATGAAGGTGGACTGATAGGAGTTATTCGAAAACTTGGAGATGTGGATAATGATGATCAGATACTTGCCTATGATGCTGCGAAAGTCCTCAAATATTCAGTTGGATTAGATGCAATGCCTGATGAAGATCCAATGCCTTGGGATTTATGGAGGACTGGTACTGCTGATGTTAATTATGATGGTCTCATTCTTGCTTCTGATGCAGCAGACATTCTTATGCATTCAGTTGGGTTAATAGATGAATTTTCAAATAATAAAGGTAAAGGATTGAATCCTGAGATTATTGCCTATGTAAGTAATAAATTGATACAATTAGAGGCATTAAATGGAGGTTTATTTGGGTTGAACATTGAATTTGACAAAAATCAATCAATGACTTTTAACGAACCAACAACGACATTAAATGCACTAATTGCATCTAACATTACTGAAAATAACGTCAAAGTTGCTATAGCATCTAGTGAAGAACTAAAAGGCAATTTCTTAACAATACCTATCGAGAGTGTAGTTGGGGATGAAGTCCTTACAATAGATTACTTCATAAATAATACACCCGGACAACTTAAAGTTGATTTAAGTGGTTGGTTGACTACCAATGAGTCTTTGGTTAATAAACCAAAGAGTTTTGAGTTGAATCAAAACTATCCAAATCCATTTAACCCTTCAACGAGCATCGAATATGCCGTACCCGTTGACGCACACATAACTTTGGAAGTATTCAACGCACTGGGTCAAAAAGTTATGGAGTTAGTGAATGGACGAAAGTCAGCTGGTTACCATATGGAAACATTTGATGCTTCGGGACTTTCTAGTGGGGTATACCTCTACAAATTAACCGCTCCATCTTTTACTCAGACAAAAAAGATGCTGTTAATTAAATAGTCTAAATCCTTGGTATTTTTAAAAAGTCCTATTTTTACGTATAAAGTAGGGCTTATTTTTAGTTTACAAAAAGCATATTGAGTTCAAACGGTCTTGAATAATTTGTAGTAAAAGTTGCTAACGTTTTTTTTTGTTTTTAGAATCAATAATATTCGGAGTAAGAAAATTTAATATAACATTGTATAGAAGTTGATGAATAGTAAAAAGCAATTATATAGTATCTTACTATGTCTTGTTTTTCTTATTTGTGGCAAGAGTAGTATACTTTTTTCCCAAGTTTTCACCATTGAAGGTATTACGGGAATCGAACTTAATGAATATGGTCAAGATTCTGTTGTCACTATTTCAAATAATTTTTCTGTGTTTGGTATTGATTTTACCCCAGATTCATTATCTCTTACCTACATAGAACAAGAAAAAGAAATAACAATTAGTGGTAAATCAGTTATTGGTTTCGAGGGTGAACAAATTGAGGTAATGTTAAATCTTACCATAACTAAAAAGAATTTAACGGCCGTTATATTTGAAGTAGATACAAATTTTACATTGAAAGGTCTTGAATTAAAACCGGAAAATATCGGTTTTGAGTGGATTGGTGGTAATACCTATGGTTTATTTGGAACAGTTGTGACAACGGTTGAAGATGAAGAATTATCTGTTTCAATTGGTGATTTAGAAATTCCTGGTATTACTATAAATAATGGTAACATAGAGGAATTTTCTATGTCGATTACAGGAAAATTCAGGGTCAAATCAATGGTTATCACACCTGTAAATCTTACTTTCAATTATTCAATTCCAAATGATCAATTCGAAATGTTTGGAGACGCCATTATAACTCTTGAAGATGATGATATTACTATAATAATGGGCGATGTCAATAATCCAGGTATTATTTATGCGAATGATAAGATTTCTCACTTGAGTTTTGGTATCTCAGCTGATTTCAGTATTAAAGAGTTAGAAGTAGCACCAAAAGAATTAACGTTTGAATACGATAGAGATAGTAGTCGCTTTATAATGTATGGTAATCTTAATCTAAAAATTGATGATGACACTATTGATGCCTACCTGGGAGACTCTAAAGAACCTGGACTTATTTATGAAAACAACAAGATTCACCAAATCAACATTGGGATTAGTGAAGATTTTAGCATTTCAGGCTTAAAAGTTAAAACTAAGGATTTAGGTATACTTTGGAGTGACACAAATGGTGTCAATGAATTTAATCTATATGGTGATGCAGACTTGAGCATTGACAACGATACTTTAGATACTAATTTTGGAACACCTTCAATGCCTGGTATTGTATTCAGAAAAAGTTCTTTGTACTCTTTCAACGTAGATATAAATAGTGATTTGAAGCTTGGAAATCTAGAAGTCCAAGCAAAAGACTTAGATATACGATACTCAAACAATAGATTTGAGTTAACTGGTGAGATGGAAATAAAAGAGGTTTTTTCATTATCGGTATTATTAGGTCAGGGTAAACAAGAAGGAATTGAGATTGATGTATCTGGGAATGAGCCTAGGTTCAAAGTTGAAGATTTAGAAATAAAAATAGAACACGCGAATTTAGGAGCAATTGATCTTAAAAATTTTGATCTAAAATTCGATCAGTATGGCATAAAAGAATCCGATGTCGATGTAATTTTCCCAGAAGGTTGGGAAGTTGAAGCAAAGCTCAAATTTGATGGAAACCCAGTACGTTTAAATAGTATTGAAATTGACTATTTAGCCGATGATTTGGAGAAAGCTATCGAGATATTTGAGGGCGTGCAACTCTCGTATCTTGGGGCTAAGGTAAATAATTTAGACCACCCATCTAGATTAAGTGTATCTGGTGATATAGGAACTATATATGGTGGCGGTTTTACTTTAGATGGTAAGTCCGCTACATTACTACATATGAAAGACAACATAACCATTAGTCCAAACTTTTTTGAACTAAAGGGTGATGTAAATTTAGGAGCATATCGGACAGGGAGTGATAATTGGCACTCTTTACTTGGTTCAGGTAAAATTGACTTATCTGTAGGTACCAAGAATAATTGGTCAGGCGTTCGAGCAAGTGCTGACGTTAAAATACCAGGAGATCCCTTAATTGAAGCTGATGCAACTGTTACACTTGACAACCATAAGAATTTCGATGCATTAATCGATTTAGAATTTATTGTTCCTCATTGGGTACCATTCATAGGAGGGCATCATTATGGAAATATTGATGGTGCAGTTAGATATAAGCATAATATGCTGCATCAAAGTTATGGTGCTGGATGGGTACACTTCAAAGTATTCTGGCATACATTTCATGTAGGGGCTAAGTACAATTTTGGGAATAGAAGAATCAGTGGGCTTAGCGGGCACTCCATCAATAGCATTAAAAGAGAAATCAATAATGATCAAAAGAAGACAAACTCAAGTATAGATCAACCTAAAATAATTGCCCACTCTTTTGAATTAGATGATCTAGAGCCCAGTTCTATGTTGGTAGAGATTGACTGGAAAGAGTCTGTAGACTCGGCATTAATTTCAATTATTGGACCCATGGGGTATTATGAATTAACAAAGGCAGTTGTTCATACACAGGGCGATAGTCTAAATGTCCCAATTATCACACATGAGGAGAATATGAATATTATTTATGGGGATACTTCTACTGTGTTTCATTTCACCTCGATACAGTCGTTTAACAATGATTCAACTAAATTTTCTTCCAAATTGTATGACGGAAGATATCAATTAGTAATATCGTTTTTTGATAATACTTCTCCCATAGATACTATTACATTCAATCCTATATGGGATGAGCCAGAGATATCTGTTGATGTTAAACAAGGAGAATCGAATGACTTCAAGTTCAGCATTGATCACTGGAGTTCTGTGCCAGATTCAACCATATTATCATTATATGTTTCTAGTACACCTGATATGGTTGAGCCTAGATTAATTGACCATGTGATTAATCCAAACAGTGATGAACAAGGTTATGGATCCATAAAATTCGATTTTAAACCAGATTTCGTTAAGAGCACTGATACCTTGTATTTTTATGGGATAATTGATGATGGTGTAAATCCTCCTAAAACTTCTTTGGTTTCAAATGGATTTATCTATGAACCTTCACTTATGGGGTATATAAATTTCCCTGAAAATTCTGATTCTTTACGTCAAGGATTACGAGTGTATGTTGATGAAGATTTAGATGGTAGTTTTGATGTTTTATCTACTGGAGGACTTGAACCATTTGGGATAACAGATTCATTAGGGTATTTCAGTATTGATAGCTTAACACCAAATAGAGAATATGATTTACGTATAGTATTACCCAATGGATACAGGATTCAAGGCCAAAGTGATAATTTCGGTTCAGAAACTATTAAATACTTTGGAACAGGTCAAAAAATTGAAATCGATGTTGAAACCTATGTGGAGGGTAATTAGAGATGAATACTAAAAGTTTTATAATCTATATAATTTTTTATGTTGTCATGGCTAACCCTGTGTCATCCCAAGAGCTTATATTAAGTGAGAAACCTATTCCTTTGAAACATGCATTATTTGGATTTTCGACTTCAGTATTTGAAAATTGGGCAATAGTTGGGGCACCACAAGAAGATCGAGGCAATGTTCAGTCAACAGGATCAGCTTATATATACCGTTACGATGGGGAAGAATGGAGTATATTTCAGCATATTTTTTTAGATGAGCAAGCAGATTTTTCTAGCTTTGGTATTAGTGTTCATGCTAGTAATAATCAGATGTTCGTTGGGGCAACTGGTGACCATCAAGGAGCATTTTTTTCGGGTGCTGTTCATTTTTTTCAATACAATGACTCAAGTTGGATTGAAGTGCAAAAAATAAAACCTAATGATCCAATATCTGGTTCTAAATTTGGGCATGCCATGAGTGTGTATGATTCTACACTTGCCATTTCAGCATATCAGGCAAATGGAATGAAAAGCAAATCGGGTGCTGTTTATTTATATAGGTTAAAAAATAACAATTGGATACAAAAAGCAAAGATACTTGTGGAAGACGGTGCTTCAAATGACTTTTTTGGCTCCGATGTTTCGTTACTAAATTCGAATACAATTGCTATTGGTGCAAGAAATGCCGACGGTAATAAAGAGAGAAGCGGGGTAGTTTATATATTTAATGAGGACGAAGGTGGAGAATGGAATCAGGTTGCAAAACTTTATAATGAATTTGGTGATTCAGGTGATTTATTTGGCTATAAAGTTGAAACTACACGTCTCAAACAAGGTGATAACGATGAGTCTAGTATATTACTAGTGGGTTCACCAAGTAGTAAACATGAAAATATTAGAACGGGCTCTGTATTTGTTTACAGAGAATCTAAGCAAGAGCAAACATGGAGATTAGTAAACACATTAAGACATGCAAGTAGTGATCATAACGATTCTTTCGGAATTTCGCTAGCGGCTAACTCTAAAGGGTTATTATATGTAGGGGCTAGTCAGTCTTCTAATGGATTAATTCAAAAGACGGGAAATGTATACCAGTATAATTTGACTGCTATTCTTGATGCAAATACAGATTTCGATGATAATTTACTGGAAATTTCAGGAACTCAAGAATACGATAGTTTTGGATATGAAATTTCAACATATGGTAATACATTAATTGTTTCCTCGCCACATTCAGATAAATCAAAATCTAATTCGGGTGAAATTCATTTTTTTGCTCAGAATTCAGTTAATAATGAAGTTGAAAATTCAGAAGAAATTTTAGGATTTAAACTATCTCAGAATTATCCTAATCCTTTTAATCCTAGTACCACAATAACATATTCACTGCCTTATGCTGCGGAAGTTCAACTGTTTGTTGTAAATGTGTTAGGGCAAAAAGTTGCTACACTTATAAATGAGCGTAAGACAGCGGGGCAACACATAATCAATTTTGATGCGTCAAGCCTAAGTAGTGGAGTTTATTTCTATACATTAGAGTCAGATGGATTTACCCAAACATATAAAATGCTGTTAGTTAAGTAGAACTAATTATTTAGGAGTAAAATAAATTTGTAATTCGAGTTGAAGGAAAATTATAATTGCAATAAATCTAGAATAATTATGAAGACCGGAGCTTTTTTTCTCTTTTTATTAATACAATTAATGTTAATTAGTTGTGGGACTGAACCTACCCCCACCTATGATTTAACAACATCTGTGATTGGTAATGGGGTTATAAATCCTAGTAGTGGTCAATATGACGCTGGCGAGTCAGTGACAATTTCGTCTACACCAGATTCTGGTTGGGTATTCAGTAAATGGGATGGAGATATTACATCTATTGTATCTCCTGAAACGTTTACTATGGATAGCGATAAATCTATTATCGCGATATTTGAAAGGAAAGATTATCCTTTAACTATAACTATTGAAGGTGAGGGTACCGTTACAGAAACTATCATATCTCAATCAAAAGCTACTGATTATCCTTACGAAACAATAGTTGAACTTACAGCTAACCCGTCTGATGGATGGAATTTTATTGAATGGTCTGGTGACATAAGTGGGTCTACTAATTCCGTGCAAATTACTATAAACTCGAATAAAAATGTAACAGCTAGGTTTGCAAAAATTTATTTGAATCAGAATGGAGTAACCATTATGTGCCCAAATGCACAGGTTGGTGAGAAGGGTTTTGTAGATGGAGTTGAATATGAAGTAGTGGATAGAGATTTACTCAATCAAAAAAGAGATGCTGGTTTAGATTTAACCAAAGTTTGTGTGAGTCTTGTAACAGATATGAGTGATTTATTCAGTGAGTCATCTTTCAATCAGGATATTGGAAACTGGGATGTTAGTTCAGTAAAATCGATGTCAGGCATGTTCTATAAGTCATCTTTCAATCAGGACATTGGAAACTGGGATGTTAGTAATGTTACAAGTATGTATAATATGTTTTCAAGGACTCCATTCAATCAAGATATTGGGGGTTGGGATGTAAGCAATGTGTTGGATATGGGAAGGATGTTTTGGACTTGGCCCTCCGATCCTAGTGTTTTCAACCAAGATTTAGGTGATTGGAATGTTGGCAATGTTGTTTCTATGAGAGGCATGTTCACGAATTCTGGCTTTAACCAAGATATAGGCGATTGGGATGTGAGTAGCGTTGTAGATATGAATTCTATTTTTTCTAATACGCCATTCAATCAGGATATCGGAAATTGGAATGTAAGTAACGTTACATCAATGTCTGGTATGTTTTCAAGGACTCCATTCAATCAAGACATTGGTGATTGGGATGTAAGTAATGTAATTGAAATGAGTAGTATGTTTAGCTCGACACCATTTAATCAAGATATTGCTAGTTGGCAGGTAGGTAATGTTACTAAAATGAATAGTATGTTTAGTATAACTCCCTTCAACCAAAACATTGGTGGTTGGGATGTTAGTAGTGTTACTAATATGAGTTCTATGTTCGCAAGTTCATCATTCAATCAAGATATTGGTAGTTGGGATGTGAGCAATGTTACCAATATGAGAGCTATGTTTTTTCGAAATACTCATTTTATACAAAATATTGGAGGTTGGGATGTTGGAAACGTTAGTGATATGAGTAGTATGTTTGCAGAAAGTTCTTTTAATCAAAATTTAAGCGGCTGGTGTGTAAATCTAATCCAAAATGAGCCAGAGAATTTTTCAAATGAGGCCCCTTTAGAAGAGAGTAATAAACCTAAGTGGGGTACATGTCCATCTAATTAATTTTACTAGTAGTACTTACTCCAACATGAAATGTTAACCATGAAAAGCAATCCAATCAAACTTAAGTCGTTAATCAACGCTTGGTACATTTAGAACAATAATTATTGTCGTAGCAGGGGATATTTAGTTAATAGCTATATTTGACCGTTATTTAAATTTAGAATAGAAAAAAGATTTGGAGTTATAGCTTGATTTTTTTTTGAAACTCAACTACTTAAGGTTTAATTTTTGAATTAAATAAGTCCCTACATAATCACTGAAAGAGTGAATTAATTCAGTGTAATTTTCCTACAATTTATGTAGTGTAATAGTTGGATAAATCAAACAAATACACACCATTATATTGGCCCTAAGGGCCAATTTTGGTTGAAATCAATTTGAACAAATCGAAATAATTAATTGAAAAATAAACTAGTGAAAGTAAATGGATTTATGGGTCTTTTTATAGTCATACTTTTAACCTACAATGCATGGAGAGATGGTCAAAATCTAATATTCTATTTTATACTATGGGGAATTATAATTATTCTTTTCCCAACTCTCAGATACATTAGAAATATGAAAAATAAAGAGTCTAAATAAACTATTATTCACTTGAATTAATGTTGCAATGCGTTTTTCCTCTAATATAAATGTCTTAATCACATTTGAGACACTATTTGTTTGGAAAAAAGCACTCATACTTAACTTAGATATTAAGGAATAGGTTAGGAGTTTAATCATTTTATAATTTGGAAAGTATTATAAATAATTGAATATTCGTTTAACATCTAATCAAATAATTGTACAGAAATGAAATTAATAAAATACATACTATTAATAGTAAGCTTACTTCTAGTATTTAACATTGAGAACACTTATGCACAGGAAGCCGATCCTACAGTTAGCAATACTGTTGTATTCATTCAAAATTCAACTCTTCTAATCGATCAGGCTGCGGTATTTTCTGCTTTTGATCAATATGAGAGACCCGTTTGGAATACATTGGTAGAAGAAGGAAAAATAATGGGATATGGTCATTTAACTCATACCTGGGGTGATGAATTCAATCATAATGTTTATTTTGTGGCGGAAAATAAAAGTGCTTTTTTTGAAGCTTGGGATACATTTTTTAATGAGTTGAACATATCAACTGAGGAATTAAATGAAGTCCAAAGTAAGATTAAAAAACACAAGGATAACATCTACATTCATACTGCCTTTTACGGAAATGGAGAGAATGTTGGAGGAGCTGTGATGATTAATCAAAACAGAGTGAATTTTTCAGATCAATCAGAATGGGTATCGATTTTTCGAGAGTATGCATTTCCCATTTTAAAGAACTTTGTTGATCAAGGAAAACTAAATCGATTTGGATTACTACTACACGAATGGGGAGATGATTGGAATGTGAATTACTACTTTCATACTGATGATCAAGCTCAATTTAATACAACGTGGAGTGAATATATTGCAGAGCTAAGACAAAAACATCCTGAGCAGTTGAGAAGACTCATAGAGTTAACTCAGGATCATAAGGATAACCTGTATTACGAAAGGATTCCTCAGGAATAGTTTTAAATTATCTACATAATATTAACTAAATCAAAAAAAATGAAAAAGTTAAAATTACTAGCATTAAGCTTATTCGTTATTATCGCAAGTTGTGCGAAACAAGACAGCCCTTCCGTTGGATTCGTTAGTGGAGAAGAATTCCAGGGATTCGAATGGCATATTGGAACATCCGAATATGTAAAAGTGGTAACGGATCTAGATCAGGCATGGATCGTAAATGATTACGAAAAAATGTCTTCATTTTTTTCAGATACAACCACAATCATCACCTATGATGGATTAATGTTTGATTCTTTTAGGGGATTTTCAAATCATCTCCAAGATGATACAAGTGAGTATGAGTGGGAAATTATGTCAATTTACAGTGTTGATTTGAATCCTGAAACAGGTGGGGAGCACGTATATGCAACTTTTGCAATTACATCTACACTTTCCTCCGGAGATATTGATACATATAACATACTTGAACATTACTATATCATTGATGGTAAAATCGTATGGTTATACCAGTATAAACAGGATCAACCAGATTAAGACATCCTATTGTATAATTAGTATTCAGTCTTTATTTAGCCTCAAGATATATTACATCTTGGGGCTTTTTTATTTAATCACTCCACTCTATGTACTATGTATAAAGACGAAATGAGTGAATTTATCCCATGTATTTTACGTTCTTTTTTAGGAGTGCAATAGCGGGATAAACCAAACTACCACCTACCTCGTCTTTAGTCCTTAGAGGCCCGTATGGGCAAGTAAAGCACCACAGTGGGGAACCTATCAAGGTAATTTTAGGAGATCAGGTAACTTAAGTGAAGCTAGTGTCATCAATTCAGTCGAGCCTTTGGAAGAACTCCCACAGAATTATGCATTAAGTCAAAATTATCCCAATCCCTTCAACCCCACAACGAAGATAAACTACAGTCTTCCAGAGGCGACTAAGGTAAGTTTAGAAGTATACAATTTGTTAGGTAGGAAAGTAATGGAACTGGTGAATGGGCAGCAGTCAGCTGGGTATCACACCGCTACCTTTAATGCTTCAGGACTATCGAGTGGAGTGTATCTGTATAAGCTAACCACTCCATCGTTTACGCAGACTAAGAAGATGTTATTAATTAAGTAATTTAACTTGTCTTGAAGAAAAACCATCGATTTGTATCGATTCTAATTTGATTAAATGACTGTTAACAATTTAATAATCTGAGATTTAACGTTGAGTTAACATTGATATTGTAGTTTTATTGGTAAATATTATCTATCAATATTAAATGGAAGAACAAAAATCTAATCAAAGTCTATCACAGACCTACTCAGCTAATGGGTTTGTAGAATTAATCAAACAAGAAAGAATTTTCATAGGTTTAGTAGGGATACTATTCTTCATTGCTGGGATTTCTACACCCTATGCAAATATTGCAATGTGGGTTGGGTTTTTTCTTGCCGGATATTCTGCTATAGCAAATGACAGTATTCAAACCATTGGTACTTTCATTGCCTCTAATAGTGAACGGCCCTGGTGGATGCTATGGCTATATATGGGTGGTATATTCTTGGTTACAGTTTCAATTAGTTGGTATTTATTTGATGGTGACGTTAGTTACCAAAGACTTGCTTCAAAAGGATTTGATACAACACCAACAGAATTCAACTTTCTACAAGTCGCGGCACCTCTATTTCTACTTATACTCACTAGGTTAAGAATGCCCGTTTCAACTACTTTTCTATTATTGAGTAGCTTTGCAACCTCAGCATCGAGTATTACAGGAGTATTAGGGAAGAGTTTGAGTGGTTACTTTCTTGCCTTCATATTAGGTTTTATAGTCTGGTTGCTAGTTACCAAAACCTTTGAAAAGAAGTTTAACGAAACCAAAGCAAGCGCTTTATGGATTCCAATACAGTGGATTACCTCTGGTACATTGTGGGCCGTTTGGCTGATGCAAGATGCTGCAAATATTGCTGTTTACCTTCCAAGATCGTTAAGCCTAATACAATTTTTAATTTTTGCAGGCTTCATTTTCTTTGGTTTGGGGCTATTATTTTATTTGAGGGGTGACAGAATTCAAAAGATTGTAACGGACAAGTCCAGAGTAACTGATATTCGTTCAGCAACGATAATAGATTTTATTTATTCCATACTTCTCGTATACAAACTTACTATTAGCACGGTACCAATGAGTACTACATGGGTATTTCTTGGTTTATTGGCTGGTAGAGAGATAGGTATGAGTATTATGGGGAAAGGTATAAGTCTAGGACATCCTTTACCAAAAGTATTTAAAATGGTAGCCAAAGATTTAAGCTTTGCTTTATTTGGCTTATTCATTTCTATTATCCTAGCCATTTCCATTAATGATGACGTGAGAATAGAAATTTTATCAATGCTAGGGTTTTAATTTTTAGACAAAATTTTTTAAGCACCTTACCTAGGTTAAAGCATTGCCTCAAGTAAAAATGCTACTTTAAATAAATAAACGATCAGCAATAATGAACTATTTCAATCATGCCTTTAGAGTATCTAATGGCTTGACTAGACATGTGAATATATTCGCGAGAAAAGCGTATGTAACTTTCTTGGTATTTGTGTTTATATATGTACTAGGAAGTCAACCAACTTACGCGCAAACACTCGAACAAGTATATTATCCTAGTATTAGTACTGATATTACTATTGGAAATACTAAGTTTAAATACAAAACTGCTCTCTTTATCAATTTTGATTCTGAAGAAAAGCCTGATATCTATCACTTTCAAAATGCTCTATCACTTGGGTTGTACAAATCAAAAAAAATCAAAATTGATGGTTCTCTTCTCTATCGCAGATACAACGTTTTTGATGAAAATACCACTAATGAGTTTCGACCAAGTCAGACCATAAAAATCACAAGCTTATTTAAAGTATTAGTACTTGAAAATAGCTTGAAATTTGAACAACGCTTCAGAGAAACTTATTCAAACCGATGGATTTATAAAATTCAATTTGGTGGTATGAATGAAACCTTCAAGTTTTTGCCAACAAAAATAAACAATGAGTTTTTGTATAGTTTTAATAGTACATCAAAAGGATATGAAAACCGATTTTTGATCGAACTAACAAATAGTGTTTTAAACCAACCTGTCTCAATAAGTATTCAACATCGAATGAAAAACATATTTTCAGATAAGGATCTGAAACATTTGCTTATTCTAAAAACGGACATAAGCCTTCCATAGACAATGCTACTTGATTTTTTGTTAACAATTTGGTAACATTAGTTTAACAATTTGATAACAGTGGAGAAATCATGTATCAGAAGTACTATAAATTAGGTTTAGATCATTTCATTAATAAAAAATTATTAGGCCTAGAAAAACCAAAAGCTGCTACCTACACAGTATATTTAGCATTAATGGGGCTCATTATTGCAACAGAACTAATTAGGTAACTAGTCTTTTTGTATCCAA
>Ga0255753_1003607_pt1 | contig 16049 bp, 11 predicted proteins | sample 041ome_10_FD_179953 | JGI IMG/M metagenome (GOLD analysis project Ga0255753, IMG submission 179953) | Coastal salt marsh microbial communities from the Groves Creek Marsh, Skidaway Island, Georgia - 041412US metaG (version 2) | ecosystem: Environmental > Aquatic > Marine > Intertidal zone > Salt...
GATAAAAAATTCAAAAAAACTATATTCAAGCAGGATGAGAACCTTGATGCATTCAATAAACCGGACAGTTTTCTGACAAATTATTCAGAGATTCGAGGCCGGGGAGTACGGTCAATTTTGGAGCAAATAATTTTTAAAACTTCTTCGATTGGTTGACCATATGCACAGGGAAAAGGAATCGGCTGACCTGGAAGTTTTCTTGCCTCCAAGGCATGCCTTTTCAATACAACCGTGAGCAATTTTTTTCCGGCAAATTCATCGATTTTAAAATCATCGATTTCATGATGTTCAATCCTCTGGTTCCGAAACCATCCACGAAGGGAATATCCGCGGTGATCGATTTTCAAGCGGGACCATTCAAAGATTTGATCCAGTAAGCTTAGCAGGGTCATCAGTCCCATAAAAATCGTACCGACCCAACTGAACACCGGACCAAACCGTGTAATCACCGCAAAGAAACCCGTGACCACCAGTAAAAACAAAGTGAAACAAGCCTGCCTCCACCAGATTGGTTTGATCACCACCACATCCTTACTGGATTGCTTCCTCATCAGCAGGTCCTTCGGAAGCACAAAAACTTAGATTAAAGCGGACGCAAGGTGGGAAACAAAATGGTGTCCCGGATATTGGCTGCCTTGGTCAAAAAGATTACCAGGCGGTCTATCCCCATCCCCATTCCACCGGCTGGGGGCATACCATGCTCAAGGGCGAGAAGGAAATCATCGTCCAGTTCCTGAGTCTCCTCTCCCACCTGTCGGAGGAATGCATCCCGCTGAACCGCTGGATCATTTTGCTCGGAATATGCCGGAGCAATTTCCTGTCCATTAATGCAAAGTTCAAATACATCAATAGTGGTTGGATCATCCTGAGTGATCTTGGCTAAGGGGCAAAGTTCCCTCGGTATGTGAGTAACAAATGTGGGCTGAACCAGGGTATGCTCGATCACTTTCTCGAAGACATCATTGGTTACTTCAAAATCCTCCAACTCAGGATCCACCTCAATACCCATCTCCTTGGTCTTTTGTAATTTTTCAGACTTGGGTAGCTCGAACCAGTCATCCCTACCCACGGCTCCAATAATTAAGTCTTTGTATTTTGCTTCCCGCCATTCACCGGAAAGATCAATCACATCACCTTCGGGCCGGTCCACATGCAAGGAGCCAAGAGCACGCTCTGCAACCTGTTGAATGAGGGAGCGGGTAAGTTCCATCATCCCCCGGTAATCGGAATATGCCTGATAAGCTTCAAGCATAGTAAACTCAGGATTATGGCGGCGGGAAAGTCCTTCATTACGGAAAACGCGACCCACTTCAAAAACGCGGTCAAACCCACCCACCAGCATGCGCTTGAGATGAAGCTCCAGAGCGATCCGCATATTGAAATCGCAATCCAGGGCATTGAAATGGGTACGAAATGGACGGGCTGCTGCCCCACCGGAAACCGACTGAAGCATGGGAGTTTCCACTTCGATAAAATCACGCGACCACATAAACTCGCGAATTTCACGGATAATCCGGCTACGGGTTTGAAAGCGCTGGCGGGATTCATCATTTACCACCAGGTCGAGATAACGCTGTCGATAGATCTGGTCGTTGTCACTGAGACCATGCCATTTTTCCGGCAATGGACGAAGGGCTTTGGAGACAAGACGATACTCTTTTGCCCGTACAGTTACTTCTCCTGTCTTGGTCCGGAAAAGCGGACCACGAACCCCGATAAAATCTCCAAGATCGAGTTTTTTGAAAGCTGCATACTCATCATCGCCAATTTCATCCCGGCGTACATAAGCCTGGATTCTACCCTCGCGATCGAGCAATTTAAGAAAGGCTGCTTTTCCCATCAGGCGGAAAGCTACAATTCTTCCAGCTACGGAGACTTCTGGACCTAGTTCCTCATTTTCAGGAAGTAAAGCAACTGCCTGCGATGAAACATGCGTCTGCTCCCAATTGGCTGCAAATGGATCGTTTCCGGCTTGCCGCAAACCATCCAGCTTTGCTTGGCGCACCGCTACCTGATCACTGCCATCTAGTGGGGTTGATGAGTTATTCTGTTCAGTCATGAGAAAAGAGAAGAAAATGCCTCATATGAGCAGGTAAGACAACGGAAATTCTCCGTCAACAATTCACTCGGATCTTACCTTAGTACTTTGGCAAGGACGGGTCGGAATCCTAGGTTTCTAAAACGATGGTTGAGTGAGTTGGTGGAACGTGAGCCAGACTGGCATTCCTCGGCGGGTTTCATATAGGCTCCTCCACGGCTAATTCTAAATTCATCCTGATCAGAAGTATGCAAAAGAGTATTTTGAAACGAGTTACCCACCCACTCCCTGACATTTCCATACATATCAAACAACCCCCAAGGATTTGGATGTTTTTTTCCAACTGGATGAGGTCGCTTCAAACTGTTTCCTCGAAACCATCCATGGTCCTGAAGCTCGTAAGGATTATCGCCAAAGTAATATTTGGTCAAAGTTCCCGCGCGGCAGGCATACTCCCACTCCACTTCCGTAGGTAAGCGGAATTCATATTTTTCAGGTAAGGTACCTGCTTGTTCGGACAAAATCGTTAAAGCTTTGCAAAAAGAAACTGCATCTAGCCAGGAAACATTATTCACGGGTAAATAGGCTTCGTGTTTTCCAAACTCAACATCAAAAAAGCTAGGATTAATACCCATAACCATTTCGTAGGCTTCCTGAGTGATTAATGTTTGAGACATCCAAAAACCATTTTTCACATGTACCACTTTGTGCTCATCAGAATAAGGAACAGCGATAGAGATCTCACCGTGAGGAATCCATGATAACACTCCTATTGTAGGATCATCAAAATTCTCTCGAACTACCTCCTCAATAACTGGAGAGGAAGAAGCGATCTCAACATGAGTTGTGGTGGGATGGCGCATTATACTCTCCGTTTTTTGGGGAACTGCAGGTTCAATTTCCTCAAGGTTCGTTTCTGAAGTAGGAGCTGTGGGATAAAGTTCCTTTTTACTCTCAAACCTTTTAATCTGCTGTCCTCTTGCTTTTTCCCATGATCGCCAAAGGATTTCTCCATGATCAACCTCTTCAGACTCCTCTTCATTTGTAACATTGGAATCCTCAAAAGATGAGTTTTCCATCCTATCAAAAATTGCTTTGAGTGCTTTAGGCTTCCACGATTCTTCGCTTAAAGAAAGGGATTGAAACTGCTGTAAAATAAGGGAAAGTCCTGCAGGAAGATCGGTATCTTCAACAAAGACAGTCAGGATTTCTTTATTTAAACTAGAGGCATATCCTATTTCCTGACGGACATATCTTGAATCAATGGAGCGGGGTGAAATGAAAACCAAAAATAAGACTGAATCTTTAATCGCGTGGGCAATTTCCTCTACCCATTCGCCAGCTGCCTGTATTCCTTCATCATACCAAATATTAGCTCCTTTTTGATGGAGTTGTCTGATGGCATCAAAAACTACGATTTTGTCCGAATGTGCATAACTTACAAATATACTTGGTCCATCTCCAGAATAGGGCTCAAAAGGAGCTGGCACATCAGATGTAGCATGCGTAACCATCAAGCGAGAATGAAATTAAATCAATACCCTTTTCGCTGAAGAATGTAGACAGGATAGGCTCCGAAATCCTTTGCCAGTTCGAGATTTCCTGCGTATTCGAAATCAAATTCTTGGTAACGGTAAGAAATTAGAGCAGCCACCGTCTCCGAAACAAAGACAGATCCGGGTAGAACAATTGGTTCTATCCTAGCTGCCTGATTCACATGACGGCCAAAGAAATTCCGTTTTTTAAGAATAGGATCAAATTCTTCATAGACGGGTCCCGCATGCATAGAGATCCGAACATCGAGCCGACCATCTGAGGTCAGTTCATCCCACCTTCCATTTGCAAAGAAATCACGAATTGCCATAGAGAGTTTAAGGGCATCATTCAAATCATCGAAAACTCCAAAAAAGCTGTCTCCCCAACTATTCAAAAATGCTGGTTTGCAACCGAGTTCGTCCATCATTCGAGATACATTACCATGAAAAACCTCCACAAACTGAGTCGTTTTATCTTCATCCACCTTTGTAAATGCCTCAATATCAGCAAATAACATAGTTTTAACAGAGCGCATTGCCGAAACTGACTCCCCAAAACTTTGCATAAAAATAGGTTTGGTATCCCCGGTAGCAAGAGGGGGCTCAACTATTACCCCATCGAGTAACTTCAGCACCTCATTTGCATTGATAACCTCGGGCTCGTTGAAGGTCGATATCCATGAATTTGCGATTTCACCTGTACCGCCGGTTTCTCCCAGATTCCCATCCCAAAAGAGAAGCAAATTCGGATCTTCGTTGAGACCACGACCACGCATCGCAGCAAATCCAAGCATGACATCGTTGCAGAATGAGAAAAGAGTGTCATCTCCGTAGTAGCCCTCACTAGTTACGTAATGAACGGAGGTGGCATGATCGAGGGCTTTTTCAAATCGGCTAGTCCAGTCAGTCCCTTCGCGGTGAACACTGGTCTGTATAAATTTTTCTTTGGAAAAAGGAAGAAAGATATGAGTTTCCCCTCCCCTTTGCTGCATCGCTTCGAGAAAAATCAAATCCGTACCGCAACCTGCGGAACTGTAGCCACAGGTAGCCTTCAGTTTATCAAGTTTCTCTTCAATCTTTACACGAACAATCTCTTCCGCTTCCTGGGGAAACCTTCTTCTTTTACCTGGGTTATCAATCAAATGACCCGAGCAGGCAACAATACCCAATGTAGGAAATGCATCAGAAATATGATTCTTGATCGTTTCATCTTCGTAGAGAGAACTAATCTGCAATGCCTGCTTGCGGGTACTTGCAATGTAAGAAGGTTTCGCATCTTCCATCATAACCGCTTGAGAATATGCAGATAATGCATTTTCCAATTTTCCCAGTAACAAATGAGCTTCCGCAATCGTTGCCTGCACCCAATAATTAGAGTCTCCAGAATCTATGATTTCCTGGCATAATTTTCTGGCAGTCTCGGCATACTCCCGGGCTTTTTCATAATTCATGCATACAAAGTGCATGAAGGCCACATTGATGCAGGGGTAGTAGAGATTATCTGCAGACTTTTCTTCTCCAGATAATAAGGAATCATTGCTGAAATAACCCTGCTCATAACGGGCAATGGCCATATCTGCATAGTGCTGTTTCTTGGTCGCATCTGTGGTATTTTCACACAGATCTTTATAAGCACTGGCTAGCAGACTCTGGGTTTCCACATCTCTAATCCCAGAGGAAACTAAATCTTCAAGAACTTGGGTAGCGAGTAGTGGAGAACCAGCTTTGCACAAAGCATGTGCTGCTTTTTGTGAAAGGATTTTATGGTTTTTATGAATTTTTAAACCAGCTTTTGCCACATCATGAGCGAGCAAAAATTCACCCACATCGATCGTACGTTCAACCAGAGCTAAAAAAACTTCAGCTGACGAGTTATCCTTGTCGAATAAACGCCATTCACGACGAAGGCTTACTACATTGCGTTTTGTCAACTGAGACATTTCCCTAAAACGCTTAAGGGGTAGCCAAGGGCTTACATTTTTTCGTAGCGAGTGCGCAACATTTGATTAAATGCTGCAAGCTCTCTGGCTTTTCTTTTCTTATCGGAGGGCTTTTCAAAGTACCTCTTGGCACGCACATCACGAATGACTCCTTCGCGATCCAAGGATTTTTTCAAGCGGCGGATAGCACGATCCATCGGTTCGCCTTTTCTAAGTTTTATTTCGATAGACATAATTTAATCTCAAAGGGTTACACAATACCCTGAAATCGGAATTCGTCAAGTGACAAGAATAGACTACTCGAAACCGCCTAACCAGAATGTTTTCTGTACCTTGGTTCAGGCGGGGGTTCCAAATCGGCAATTTTGGTCCGGACTCCACGAACGCAGGCATGAGAACGCATATCCTTAAATTTATCCGCAGAAAACGAAATACGAAATCTTTGATCCATTTCTACCACTAACCCGGTTGATTCTGTGGGCTGAGCAAAAGCGAGACCAATTTTTGTACGCCCCAGACCTCGCTCCGACTCGCTCAAAAGTTTCTCAACAAACTCAGAAGCTGATTCAGATAAGGGATCGATTAACCAGGTAATTTCATCCACTTTTTGCGAAAGTGCCTGATCGATGGTGAAAAGGGCCGTCACATTGAGACGAACCTCACCGTCCCTGTTGGAAACAACTCCTTCGGCGACCATCAATGCTCCATCATGCAATAAATTGCCATATTGCTCAAATGCCTCCGTAAACATGGGAAGGGAATAATCCTTATCTCTGGCTAGTAAATTAAACCGGGCCCAGGGAGAGCCATCCTTCTTTGTGTACCTGCGTTCAATATCTGAAAGAACTCCACAAATCCGGAAACTTGCACGATCAGTTGTTTTCATAATTTCCTCATAACTCGAGGAATCAAATTCTTGACCCAACCCGCCAAGAGTATCCACAGGATGTCCAGAAAGAAAAAAACCAAGCAATTCTTTTTCGAGCTTCAGTTTTTCGAGATCTCCCATTTCTGGCACATCAATTTTGCTTTCCGGCCCAAAGTCGGATGGTGCCTCTTCCTCACCTCCCCCCATCATATCAAACAAGCTCGACTGCCCGGCTTCACGGTCTTTCCGTCTTAATTGGGCCTCACCCATCGCCCGGTCCAAATCAGCAAGCAAAGCCGCCCGATTAGCCGACATGGCATCAAAAGCTCCCGTTTTAATCAAACATTCCAAGACTCTTTTATTGGCCGCTTTACCATCCACCCGTTCCACAAAATCGCCAAAATCCTGAAAAGGGCCATTCCTGGATCTTTCCTCCACAATGCTTTTCCCAGCTACATCCCCAACTCCTTTTACCGCGGATAATCCGAAACGGATAGCCCCGAGGTACTTTGAATCGCTTGCAAGGGGAGTAAAGGATTCACCGGATTCATTGACATCCGGCCCCAACACCTCGATTCCCATTTCCTGACACTCCCCAAGAAAATGAGAAAGTTTATCCGAGTTACCTAATTCACAGGCGAGTACACCGGCCATAAAATCGACCGGAAAATTAGCCTTCAAATAGGCAGTCTGGTAGCTGATAATTCCGTAGGCCGCGGAATGTGATTTATTAAATCCATAGCCGGCAAATTTCTCCAGAATGTTAAAAATGTCATTGGCCTTTTTCGATTCAATCTTGTTCACTTCTTTGGCACCCTTGACAAAAATCTCCCGCTGCTTGGCCATCTCCTCGGGCTTTTTCTTACCCATCGCACGACGAAGAATATCTGCACCGCCCAGCGTGTAACCGGCAATTCGACGGGCGGCCTCCATTACCTGCTCCTGATACACCATCACTCCATAAGTTTCCGCACATACATCCTCCAAAAGAGGATGTGGAAACTTAATAGTGGAAGGATCTTCTTTTCCCTTGATGTAGTCGGGAATCCAATCCATCGGACCCGGACGATAAAGAGCGATCAATGCGATAATTTCATCCACACTGGAAATCGTCATCTGGCGGCATAATCGGCGCATCCCCTCAGACTCCAGCTGAAATACTCCAATGGTTCGGGCTTCGTTGAGCAGCTTGAAAGTAGGCTCGTCTTCCAGAGGAGCATCCGCTACGCGAAAATCCTCCCGACCCTTCTTTTTCCGGATATGTGATTCTGCTTCCGATATTACCGTGAGCGTCTTCAGACCAAGAAAGTCCATTTTCAAAAGACCCAGTTCCTCGACCGGATCCTTTGGATACTGGGTGGTCAGTATCCCGTCCTGGGTGGTCAGGGGAACCAGTTCCTTAAGCGGTCGGTCTGCGATAATTACGCCAGCTGCATGTGTGCCTGAATTTCGAACCATTCCTTCAATAACCCTGCCCGTATCAATGATTTGCTTGGCTATGGGATTTTTCTCGTATTCAGAGGAAAGTTCAGGGCTTTTAGCCACTGCATCTTCGAGGGAGATATTGAGGTCATCCGGAATCATTTTTGCCAACTTATCCGCTTCCCCGTACGGCAAATCCCGAACCCTGGCGATATCCCGCACCACCATCTTCGCTCCGAAGGTTCCAAAGGTGATAATATTGGCTACACAATCACGGCCATATTTTTCGCGAACATATTCAATTACTTCGCCACGGCGGCGCATACAAAAATCGATATCAAAGTCCGGAGGAGATACCCGCTCCGGGTTCAAAAATCTCTCAAAAAGCAGACCAAAACGTAGGGGATCAATATCGGTTATACCCAAAACATAAGCAACCAGACACCCAGCACCTGAGCCTCTGCCGGGTCCCACTGGGATCCCCTGCTCCCGTGCCCACTGCATAAAATCGGCAACGATGAGGAAGTAGTCATTGAATCCGGTTTTCCCAATCACCCCGAGCTCATAATCCAAGCGTATGCTTAATTCCGTGACCAGGGACTCTTCATCGGAACGACTTTCAGAATCCTGATAATCCACTTCATACCGGTCTTTGAGCCCCTCAATACAGAGAACTTTCAGATACTCCACATTATCCTCTACTTTTGTGGTTATCTCGGGTGGTAAGGTAAAAACTGGATAATTATTTTCCCCAAATGGAAGTTGAACATCACACATTTCCGCCACCGCGAAGGTATTGGTAATAGATTCAGGAACTTCCCGAAATAGGACCTCCATTTCCTCCCTCGATTTTAGGTAAAATTCGCGGGCGTCATACCGCATCCTTTTGGAGTCATCCAATTTCGACCCAGTCTGGATACAAAGCAAAGCATCATGGGGGGCCCAATCCTCCCCCTTGACATAATGCACATCGTTGGAGGCGATGGTTTTTAGATCAAATTTCTTCGCCAGTTTAATCAACTCCGGTACCAACTGAGCCTGCTCCTCTATCCCATGATTATGCAGTTCGACGAAATAGTTTTCCTTGCCCAAGATATCGATCATTTGCCCCATTGCCTGCTCCGCCTCCTCTTCCTTGCCTCGCAAAAGAAGTTGAGGAATCCAGCCCTGCATACAGCCTGTAAATCCAATCAGCCCTTCTGAAAATTCCGCTAGGGTTTCCAAATCGGTTCTCGGGCGGTAGTAAAAGCCATCCACATGGGCATCAGATACAATCTTGCACAAATTCTTATAGCCCTGAAAATTTTTCGCCAACAACCCAAGATGAAAAGATTTGTGATTTTCTCGACCTGGCCTCTCATCATTCTTGTGGTCCGTAACAATATAGCCCTCACATCCAATGATCGGCTTAATTCCTCGTTTCTCTGCTTGTTTTACAAAAGAAACCGCCCCGAATAGATTCCCATGATCGGTCAGTGCCATGGCCGACATTCCCAGCTCAACCGCACGGTCCATTAAGCGATCCATCCGACAGCAACCATCCAGCAGGCTGTAATCCGAATGCACATGGAGATGCACAAAATCTTTATCCTTAGTGGCCACGGTTCAAAAATTAATACTCTTACTTACTTTCCGAAAGCAACGGAGACTTACAAGGCAATGTTGCTCACAAATGTTCGAAAGCAACTTCTGGAACCCCAGTTCCTATCACTAACAAATTTTTAACCAGTGAGATATTTTTTCTTCATCAATCTCCACAAAATAATCAAAAATGCGGTTAGGGGAATGCCGAGGATCATACCGAGCACCCCGCCAAAAACAATACCCCAGAAGAAAACCGATGCAATAATTGCAACAGGGTGCAGTCCTGTCCGGTCACCCATTACTTTCGGGCTAAGCCAATAACTTTCCAGTAACTGAACGAGAAGAAAGGTAGCTCCGCAACCATACAGCACGGTCATTTCACCACTTTCCAAAATCCCCGCAGGCTGAAGATAAGCTACCATTAGGGTGGTAACCACGCCCACAACTGAACCCAAAAAAGGAACCACATTCAACAATCCAAATAGGAGCCCCAAAGCCAATCCAAATTGTAGGCCACAAATGCTAAATCCAATGGCATACCCAACCCCCATCATCGCTCCAATGATGAACTGGCCACGAAAAAAAGCCTCCATAATCTCCTTAAACTGCTGACTTAGGTAAAGTAGATCCTCCCTGATTCCAGGTTTCACAAAGACCAATTGACCAATAAGTTGAGGGATATAATTGCTTCGGGAGCTAAGAAAATAAAAGAGATAAACAGGGAGTACGGCCAGACAGGCAAGAGAGCCAAAAAAAGAACTGGCCCCTTTCCATGCACTGCGAATAACCTCACCGGAACTTTTCGCAATCTGGGGGCTTTTAGAGCTCAGGGAAGACAATGCCACCTGCCATTGTCCTTTAAAATTTTCAAACCACTGAGAAAAAACAATCCAAGTATCTCCAGTAACTGAATTTTTTATTTTAGTTTCCACTCGATCCGGCCAGGTGGAAGAGTCTTTGATTAGCATTTGAAATTGCTGAACAATTTCCACTCCGATTGTCCAAAGTCCCACGAACAACAAAAGGGTCACCAAAATATAAATGATGAGGATGACCACCGGTCTCGGAAAACCGGACCATCTTTCGAATCGCCCCAAGATTGGATTTAGCAATACAGCAAGGATTCCAGCCACTGCCAATGGCCAAAGAACCGGAGAAAAAAGATCCAAGGCAAGGGATGTAAAATAAATGGCAGTAACTGTAAGCAGAATCAGGGTGAAAATGCATACCATCGCCAAGGTCAGCGTAAACAGCTTGGCATGGTTCTTACTTACAAAACCTGATTCTTCGGTATGATTATTCATGGGAATCCTACCTTTTGATTCTTGCCTTTAGTTTGTCTCAAGGGCAAGAACCTCTTTAAAATTACTGTGACTAATCTACAGAATAATCCCTTCTCTGCCTCCGCTTCTATCGGTATGAAATTCAACAATATGGCTTTTTTGATTGTGGCGATTCTTGCAGGTAACTCCTCCATTTTCGGGAAAGATTCGCAACCTGAGCTTAATGAACGGGTCAACTCCGTATATAAAAGTATTGTCCGTATTGAGGTAGTTTATGAAAGTGGATCCAATGGCAGAATGCTCAAATCCGGATCCACTGGAAGCGGGGTGATCTTTGACCAATCCGGACTTGTTCTTACGAATCACCATGTTGCCGGGAAAGCCAAACGTCTTAAATGCCGACTTTATGATGGCGAAGAAATGAGTGCCGTTCTCATTGGAGCGGATGCTCTTACTGACTTGGCTGTAATTCAATTAAATCTCAGTGAACGCACAAAAAACTCAACTCCTTTGCAGGTTGCAACCTTCGGGGATTCAGAGAGCCTACAGGTCGGAGATCCCTGCTTCGCAATGGGAAGCCCGGCAGGCCTTTCCCAGTCCGTTACTCGTGGCATTATTTCCAACCTTGCCCTCATTTCAACCCGTGGAGGATCCTTTCGTTTGGATGGGGAAAATGTGGGCGAACTGGTTAGGTGGCTAGGGCATGATGCAATCATTTACCCTGGTAACAGCGGTGGTCCCCTGGTTAATTTGGATGGAGAAATTATTGGTATCAATGAGGTGGCGATTGCCAGTCTGGGTGGTGCTATCCCTTCGAACTTGGCAAAGTCTATCGCCTGGGAGCTTGCCGAATATGGCTCGATCAAACGTTCCTGGTCCGGCTTGGAACTGCAACCACTTTTATCTGGTTTCACCAATGGGGTATTGGTCGCTGGTATTATCGAGAATAGCCCTGCACAAAAATCGGGCTTCAAACCTGGGGATCTGATCACCCAGATAGGAAAAAAAACGATCACTGCCCGGATCGAGGAGGATTTACCGCCCATTCATCAACTTCTTAGTTCCTTCCCTTCTGATAAGTCTTTTTCAGTTAAAGGAAAACGGGGCCCAAAAAGCCAATCCTGGGAAATTATTCCCGTAAAAAGGGAACCTGCCTTTCTCCCGGAAACCGAACTTAAAAGCTGGGGTATTACCCTGAGGAACTTCTCCCTTCTTTCCTCCCTTGAATCGAGACGGGATAGCAAAGTAGGTGCCCAGGTTCATTCCGTTGCTCAAGGCGGACCCTCCTTCCTTTGCAAACCCAGCCTAAGCCCAGGGGATGTCATTGTAGAGGTAAATGGAGTGGCAATCAGTTCGGCTGAACAATTGATTGAATTTTCCCAGAACCTCATCCAGGACAAAGAAGAATCATCCCCTGTCCTGGTAAGGTTCGAAAGGGACCAGGCAAGCATTATCACCGTTGTTCAGATTGGTCCAGAACCCCTCGAAAAACGTCCGGTCGAAGCATGGAAAGCCTGGCTCGGAGTTGGCACTCAAGTAATTACTCCTGAGTTAATTGAAGCCCTCAAGCTCAAACCCAACACTTCCGGGATCCGTTTAACCCAAATTTTCAAAGATACCCCGGCTCACCGCTCAGGGTTAAAAGCCGGTGATCTCCTTTTTAAAATTGATGGACAGGTCATACAGGCGAGAAAACCGGAAGATATCGAGGTATTTGGAAACATGATCAAGCAATACCGAACGGATTCGACCATCCAGTTAACCGGTCTGCGCAAAGGACTGCCACTGGAAATCAATGCCACTCTGGATAAGAGACCAACCCCCGCAGTTGAACTTCCCAGCCATGAAGAAAAAATTATGGAATTTACGGTCAGGGAGTTATCCTTTGCCGACCGGGCTTTCCATCGTCTCCCTGTGGAAAGCCCCGGTTTAATTGTGGAAAATGTGGAACTGGCTGGCTGGGCATCGCTTGCAGGGGTAAAACAGGGAGATATTCTGTTAAGGATAAATGAGAAAGAGGTTGGATCTGTCGATGAATTCAAATCCACCCTTATGAACATCGCCGATCAAAAAGAGTCCTCGGTCACTTTTTTCGTTCAAAGGGGTATCCATACTCTCTTTATCGAAATCGAACCTGACTGGAAAAATTCCTAACTTCGCTTAAATGATGTCCCCAAAATTATTCCTTTTATTTCCGGTACTTTTTCTCAGTTTAACTCTTCATTCCGAATCCCCCAATGAAACCTGGCGCAAAATCCTTGAAGAAAATTCCGAGTGCGTCACCTGGGTATCCGCATCTGTGCGCATAGAGATCAGTGCCAATGGAAGGAGTTACCCCCCATCCGAGAGAAATATCGAAGCTCTGGGAACGATTCTCGATGCATCTGGAATGACTGTTCTCTCCTTGAATCAACTAGATCCGACCGACTCAATTCAAAGTAAAATCAGGAATTACCAGGCAGATATTAAGGTCAACTACACAGAAGTTAAAATCCTTCTTCAGGATGGAAGCGAAATTCCCGCGGAATTTGTCCTAAAAGATGATGATCTCGACCTTGCCTACATTATCCCTCAAGTAACATCTAAAGAAGAAGAAATAGCTGACAATACTGCATTTGCTCATGTTCGAAGAAACTCTGATACTCCCCCACCTCAGGTTTTGGACGGAGTTGTATCTCTGGGGAAACTGGGGCCTAATCTCTATCGACAATCCACCCTGCTGCGTGGATGGGTAAATGCTGTAATTAGAAAGCCCAGGGATTATTTCGTAATTGAAAATGTAAGCCCCGGAACTCCCGTTTTTGACGAAATGGGCAACTGGCTGGGAGTCAGTCTGTTCAAAAAAGATATGGGCAGACCTTCGGGACTAATTACCCTCCCCGCTGGGGATATACTCGAAATTGCTGAACAGGTCAGGCTTCGCCGCTGATAATTTTCCATTGCCCCAAAACAGACAAAAAGTCTAATTTACTCGGGATTCAGATGAATAAATCCTTGATTACAACCTTATTGCTTTACTTTGCGTTCCTGGTATCTGGTTTCTTTGGTTGTGCGGATAGCTCTGTAACTCTCGAAAAAGATGTTGAATACCGAACAGGTAACCCTGGAAGTATTCCTCTTCTCTACAAAATTGGAGATTCCAAACCCTTTGGGTCGGGCAAGCCTGCCCGGCTCACTGGTTATCATGATAACGGAAAAAAGAAGTTCGAGTTCACCTTTTACAATGGTCTGCGACACGGGCCGTTCATGTTCTGGCACAACAACGGAATGAAACATATTCAGGGAACTTTCCTCGAAGGATTGAGGCATGGAAACTTTACCTCCTTCGGTCAGGCTGGTGAATTGGTTTATTCCAAAAATTTTAGTGAAGACGAAATCGATGGAAATTTTACCCTTTATTATCCAATGTCCCGGTCCGAAACTTTTCGTTATTTCGAGTTTCTCGAAAAAAGAAAGCTGTCTCCCAAGGATGTTCCTGTAGAGAGCAATATCCGTCTGGAAGCTAAGTTTGTTAACGGCATTCCGGTGGGTCGATACCAGATTTTTTACCATAAGCATGGTCAGAAAGAGCTGACCCGACTAGACCTACTTAAAGAGGAGGGCTTTTTTGATCCAGAAGGAAGACTACAGGGCACTCAGGTATGCTACTATCCGCGGACGGAAGGGTTGATGGTTTTTGCCCCCAACAATGAATTCAGTGATACCATTCATGAACCTAATCCTGTTGGACTCTCGAGGGCAATTGATGAGTGTTACGCGATGATCGACGAAATCCCTGCCTATCGGAATCCAAAAGATTTACCTGCCAAAGTTTTCGCCATCGATGCAAATGGGCAAAAAATTGCACCTATCTGGTCATCCGAGGTCGAGTCGCTCGCTATCCGCAATTCCGCAGGGTTTATTCTACCCCAAAGATTTGAGCCAAATTACGAATCCTACAGCACACAGGCATTGCCGAAGGCGAACGAAATCCTCATTGGTAATGACCTTTCCCAAAATTCATCCGGTAATTTCGGAGCACAGGAAAGTTTTCTCGAAATCGTTGGGCTGAATGCAAATGGCACCATTGTCGACATTTTCTGGTGCAGTGCCATGAGGGAGGATGTGGTGGATCTCGATGAACGTATCCTCAGAAAACGAAGAAAGATTCAGCGCCTCTGGGATGGAGGAAATTCGAACCAATCAGAGTGGCAAATTTCGGATGGCTTACGACTCGCTATCACCGAGGATAAAGAGTTTTTCAAAATCACTCCCTAGCTTATTCAGGTAAGGGTAAATTCTCGAAAGGGTTGCCTGAGGGAGCCTGCTCGAACGGATTGCCGGTGGGGGCCTGCTCGAACGGATTGCCTGAGGGAGCCTGCTCGAAAGGGTTGCCTGAGGGAGCCTGCTCGAAAGGGTTGCCTGAGGGAGCCTGCTCGAAAGGGTTGCCTGAGGGAGCCTGCTCGAAAGGGTTGCCTGAGGGAGCCTGCTCCTTTTTTCGTTCCTCCCCAGTCATACGAAGGATATACTCTTCTTCCTTACCCACGAAAAAAGGGACAAATTTAGCCTCCTCATATTTTACGATCCGGGTAATCCTTGGTCTGAGATCAAATCGCCAGTCGAAGTAGACCGGTATCTTGGGATTATGATCGTGAAAAAATTTCAGCATTTCCCGATCGTACCCTCCCCCGCCCTGTGGATATCCACCCAACCAGTTCAGGTAGAAGCGCCAGGGTTTCCCCTCGTTGAAGTTTTGTACATCAATCCACTTATCTCCCACCTCCAAGAGATATCCTTCGAAAGTTCCACTTTCTGCAGGTGGAACAATAATTTCTACCTGATTTATTCTAAGGTGACCGTCCCACTGCCAGCTTAAATAAACTCGGTTACCAACCACCAGATTGGAAATCACCTCAAGCATACGGGGATCAAAACCACCCCCTCTGCTCGGAGATTCTCCCCTCCAATAAGGCATGTACCGGTTCACATAACCATCATCTGCCCGTACATCTATCCAATTGGCACTTTTCTGGGTTAAAATACCTTCCAATTGTCCCGATTTCACTTTTTCAATTCTCGCGAAAGAAAGATCCATCAGGCTACAAAAGAGTAAAGAACACCCTAAACCGTACTTACTTTTTGATAAGCAACAGATCATAAAAGTTAAGCCTTTTAACAATTTGAGCATGATGGGTTTATTTATCGATACTCCAAAATAAATGGCAAGGACACTGTTTTGAGATTCTCACTCCAGACTTCCTAATAACTCAAATTGCGTTGAGAAAAATTTTTTCAGGTACAATGATCCAGCTTCTTTGACTTCACTGAGCGACAACATGAGAAAAATTATCAATCTATGGCGCGATTCCTTACATCAGGTGTTGGATATTTATGAGCGCA
>Ga0255753_1003611_pt1 | contig 16045 bp, 17 predicted proteins | sample 041ome_10_FD_179953 | JGI IMG/M metagenome (GOLD analysis project Ga0255753, IMG submission 179953) | Coastal salt marsh microbial communities from the Groves Creek Marsh, Skidaway Island, Georgia - 041412US metaG (version 2) | ecosystem: Environmental > Aquatic > Marine > Intertidal zone > Salt...
ATACCCGCTGTTCGATGCAAAAATATTGTATGCGATTTGTGGATCTGCGACTGCATTAGTAGCATTTACAGCTATGCAATCAGAAGTCCCTCTTGCAAATATGTTGCCATAGACGATGAGCGATATTGTCGAAGCACCAGCACTCAAAACATCGTTTGAACAATTCAAAATAATATTGTTGTGCAGCCTGCATCCAATATTAGTGCCACCTCCCCAAGCCATCGCACCCGCTGCCGTATCGACATAGCATCGAGTCATTTCTGCATACATGTTTCCACTTAACCGTTGGATAGCATAGTTAGTAATGTTCGTTGCTTTGCATCCATACCAATAGTGGGAACAGTTAGTTGCATTGCTCGTTCCTCCATACGCAAGACCATCTATTGTTAGGTTCTTGGCACGCATGACATTGTTGCCGTTGTAGCTTTGGTACGCTGCTGTGCTAGTGTTTGTTGAGTTTGATGTTGCAAACGTCAGGTCTGCTATGGAGATATTTTTGCCATTAAAATGAGGCCCGTTGTGTGTTCCAGTTATGACCTGTGTGCCGTCGGAACCCTTGACTAAATTGCCGAGACTTTGACTCAAGAAAATAGTTGAGTTTATAGTCTGATCTGTTTCGGTTTCTATTGTTGCATTTGTCACTTCTTCAAAAACTTCCCGACTATTCGCATTATCAAACGTAGCACGCTTTCCCCCAATCGCCCAAGTCCTGCCCGACTCCGTGTTGTCAAATGTGTCGTCACAAGTAACTTGAGTCGAGCTATCAACGGTCGCAATGATCGAAAACTGACGACCGCTAGAAGATTGGACCCATAAAAGATCACCAGCACTAACACCAGTGGTTGAGATGCCGGTCACTACAGCACTAGCACCAGTGGTAGAAGCCCCAGTGCCATAAACATTTGCAGCACCTAAACCAGATGCAGTAGTATCCGACCCGGTACTGTTATTAAATAAAATTGGTCCATTTGGAGCTGTCATTCGTTAAGCCGTCCATTCGTTTGCCATTGTTTGTAAAGCCGCCTGCCAGACAGCACCATCCGTCACTGGACCTTCTATTGAGTCCATCAGTGGGGCAATGTGAATGTTCCATAATGATTGGGCTTTGCGAGAGTGCTCTTCGGCCAAGGCTCGCTGTTGCATTTCTTCTTCATACTGTCTTTGAAGCTCTTCGGCTTCTAGTCGAGCAGCCTCCTCTTGGGCCAATCGTTCGGCCTCTTGTTGATCGTAGGCTTGTTTGGCAGCCTCGATATCAGCAACAGTAACACTCAACCGTCTTCCACCAGCCGATTCCACCAAGGCTTCTGCTACGGGTTGTAGATTTTCAGGAAGTGCAGATTGAACGGCATTAAATTGTACCGATATAGGATATTCATTTGTACGAATTTGATCGCCAGTGAAAACCTCATCAAGAAACCATGCTATTAATGATCTTTGCTCACTTGCGGGATCTAATGTTTTGTAGTATTCGATAAGCGAGCCGGTTCTTTGATTAATAAGAACTGGATCAGTTAGACAAGCACCAGACTGTTGTAAGATAAATTTACAATTACTGCTTGTCATTACGCCAGAAGTTTTGGCCGATAAGTGCTCCGCTATAGCGTTGTCGTCGAGACCTTGGTTTCTTAGAGGCTCAACATCTATAATGAAATCAATCATCCTTTAATTCCTGTTTGTCAGACCAAAAGAACCCGCCCCGCCAAAGGCGACGGGACGGGATAATTTAAACACTAGCTCTAAAAATTAGAACGATGCAGCCAAGATTCTTCTGTTGTCGAGAACGCCGAAGCCGAACTCGCCCCAACCGTAATAACCTTGACGCTGATGACGATGAAGAGCAGGGTCTTCAAAGATTTCAACTTCTTTCTTGACGGGCATAACAAAGCTGTCGTTAGCACCCTGATCAAGACCGATGATAAGTTCAACATCGCTACCTTCAATCGTTCCGCCAAGCTCATTGACGAAGTAATCTTGGTACTCTTGACCGTCACCAAACTCGAAGAGGTCATGGATATTGACACCAAAGATTCTGGTAATCGAAGCTCCGTCGTCTCCAGAAACGTAGATTTCTCTACGGGAGATTTCATCAAGCTGATCGACACCCCAGTTACGGATATCTTCTTTAGCTTCTGGTGAAACGTAGATATCAGTCAAGCTTCCGGGAGCGGTAACACTGTTACCACCACCGTTACGACGCATAACGGTCTTCATCAAGCTTACAAGACGCTTGGTGAACTGACCAGCAGCTGCATCGCTATCGTAAACCAAAATGTTACGGTCAACGGCAGCAGCCAAAAGGGTGTGCCAGCCGTCATCATTGATTTTCTTAACAAACGATGCTTCTAGGACTTGCATAGCGCGAGCTACGACGCCCCAGTTTGCTTCACGAGCATACTTTAGCAAGAAGTCAATCGAGCTAGTGATGCCGTAGGTGTTGATCTTGATGTAATCGCCTTCAACGTGACGCTCAGGAATACGTCCGTTACCGGGATTGGTAAACGCAACGTGCTCCGACTCGGTTCCGGGAGCAAGAAGATCCAATGGGAATTCTGGATCAGTTCCGGGGGCCATTGGCATTGCTTCGTAAATAGATGTAACAACATCTCCGAAAAGAACGCCTTTTCTCAAAGGTGTTTCAAGAGCCTTAGCGATTTCGCGCTGTGCCTCAATAGCTACTGCTCTATCAGAACTACCAGATCTTACAATAAGATCTAAAAATTCTGGCGATGGCATTTCTTTAGTTGACATAAAATTATCTCCTTTATAATTATACATTAGTGTTTGGGAGGTCGATGAAAACTTTAGCGTAGCCATCTTGGTCTACACCAGAGAGAAATCTACCAACAACTCTAGTTGAGCCGTCAGCATCTCCGTCGTCGTTAGCCAAATCGCTAGCAGCCAAGTTTCCACTGTGAGCAACATACGCGGTGTTGCCAGCAGCAGGACTTGCGCCTTCGATGCTGTTGGTAACAACATAACCCTTCTGAAGCAAGGTAACTTTATTACCCTTCTGAACTTCGTCTTTGTGTTGGTTGAGGTGTTGACGAGTTAGGTCAATATCAACCATATCATTTAGCAACAAACCTACAGGAACTTTTCCAGAAGGAAGTGCTGCGTATGTGACCAAAGCTTCGCCTTGATCCATAGCTGCTCCCGAACCACCAGTGCTGAGACAGGCAACGCCACCCCTAGTAGCCGCTTCATTCATAAAGAATGAAATGTCAGTTTGAAGAGTACTTCTATCAGTTTTAAGAGCCATTATTTATCTCCTTGATTAATTAGTTTTTTGGTGTTGACTTCAAAACAGAAGCAAAAACATCACTAGCAACCGAACGAAGAGATTTTGCTGGATCTTCTTGATCATCGTAGCTAGCAACGCTCTCTTCAACAGTTTCAGCTGTTTCAAGAACTTCCTCGCTAGCTTCAGCGGAATCAACTTCTAGGTCTTCGCTTTCTACTTGTGCTTCTGCTTCTTGGGTATCTTTTTTTACTTCTGGCCGTTTAGCAGCATAAAGAGCTACTACAGCATCAAAAGCAGCATCGTCGATACCATCGAAAGATTCTACAGCGGCAGTAGCGGCATCAGAATCGAGGCCAGCTTCTTCAAGCTGTGCCTTTCTCTGCATACGCATTGCCTTCTTCTTCATCTCTTTCATAGCTTCTTCTTTTTCTTCCATTTCTTTCTTCATTGCTTCAGAAAGTTCATTGGCTTCTTTAAGAGACGAAGCTAGAGACTCTTTCTCATCACTGATACGAGAGATCTCTTCATTCTTTTCTGCCAAAACAGTTTCAAGACCTTGAAGCTTTGCCTCGTAGTCATTCTCCTTTTCGGCAGCAATTTTTTCCAATAGCTGCTTGTTTTCTGCAATTGCTTGATCTAAAGCAGACTGCAAGTTAGCAACCTTGGTATCATTACTATCTGACATAGTTTTCTCCTTAATTGAAGATACAGTTAAAATTTGTGAATTAGATTCATCAAAAGATTTATTTCCTTCCAAAATGACACTACGAGGATTAGCGGGCTTTGATACTAGACCCTTACCAGAAAATGAAATGTTTCTCAAAAGCCTTCCTACCTTATAGTCTTCGTAAAGTCCGCTCCCTCCGTAGGCCCGTAAGTGCTTTGTTAAAAAAGCCGAAGCCTCGCTTCTTTCAATTATTTTAGTATCGCCTTGCGAATCAATAAGAGCGTAATCAAAATTAGGAAAAAGACACTCCATAGACACAAACCACTTTCCTTCTTGGATTTCATCTATTAAAGTGTTAACTCTTTCTCTTTGCTCTATATCGCTCCAAGATTTATAAATAACCGCATTGGTTATAATGTTGAATTCTTTGGGAGGATTTTCTATACTTTCGTCAATAGGGTTTCCGTCAAAATCAACAACTCTATTAGCTGTAATATGGCCAATTATATCCATCTCGTCATGCATATAGTTAAATGGCTTGTCTTCTGGAGTACTTCTAGCAGCCCAAGTTTCATTAGGATCAAAAACATCGTCGTTCTTGTTCCATCCAGTAGAGACAAGAATAGAGCTTAGATGAAATAAGTCTATTTGATCTTTGTTTTCCGCCTTTGTTACACCGACAGGAATGTTGTCTACAATACATACAGCATCAGATTCTGGCAAAGAATCAACGACCTTTGCTATGGCGCAATAGTTGACCGTATTATTTTTTATCAGAGACTCTAGACCGTCTTGTTTTTCATATTCGTATATATTCATATTACCCTCCAGACAGTAATACACAAAATTAAAAAAAATAGGATTTTATTGCTCTAATTCGACCATCTCTGCAAAGGATGATGAGTAAATATACTTTAATTCAGAGGCATTAGGCTTCCTATTATTAACAGATGTGAAGTCTTCTATTTTCGCATTAGACATCTCAGAGAAAACTCTTGGTGGATTAATCTGGGTATCCAAAAGCGATTTAACTACAGACTCGTCTATGTGCATGAAAGGCTTTAAACCCGTAAGTATACAAAGCTTTAAATGTTCTAGTTGATCTGTCTCGTTTTTACTCAGGCTTCTTAAATTCTTTTTATCAAAAGCCGCAAGCGCTACCGGAGAAAGAATTTCTGATATCTCTTCTTGAGCCTTTAGCGCCCATAGAGTTGCCAGAGTGGTGTCAGAGCTTTTAGGTAGAACCCTTTTTTCTTTTCTCTTTGTTGTATCTCTGGAAAATTTAGGTCTTCCATTATCCATGTTTGGAGAAAATTCTTCCTGACTGGGTACGTTTGGCTTATTCGGCTCCAGTTCTGGAGCAGAAGTAGAAGGAGGAAGCCCAAGACCTGTAAGATACGTTTCAGTATCTATAGTGTCCTTTGTTAGGGCGATCTTAGCTACATCATCTTTGTGTTGAGGATTATGATATGGTCCAGCCTTTTTAGGTATAGCATTATCGGTATCTCGCTCTTTGACCTCTCTCTTTACTCTAACCTTTTCTATAGAAGGAATCTCTCTAAATCTTTCCAGAAGCGTTTCTTGAGATATAATATCTCTATCGGCAAGATCCATGAGCAGCTTCTTCTGTGCAGCTTCGTCAGATAAAACAATGGAGTCAAAATGTAATTCTGCCGGAAATCTAAAACCCATAGCTTTCTGAACAATTTTGATTTCTTTTCTCCAAAAGGCAGCTAAGACTTCTCGACCGTACTCTAGTCTCTCGATCAATGTTTTTAGAGATACATAGTTATTGGTATATCCACCACCAGAGCTAGCTCCCGTAAGTGTTGGAGGAATACCAAGTCCAGCATAAATACTTGTCAATACAGGTTGATATTTCTCAGAACCTAAGAATCTGTAAACCTGAGACTGACTCTCAGTAAATTTAAGCTCTGGACCCCAGACCATATCCATAGTTCCGCCACCAACATTACTGGCAAGAATATCCCTGAGTTTGTTTATAACTTTTTTAGTCGGTATAATCTTGTGGTCTAAGTCGCCAATAGTCCACAATCTAACATTAGATATAGCACCATCTAATGCTGCAATATCTGCCAGCTTCATTTTTTCTAGCATAATAATGTCATCAAGGATTGAGCCAATCATTGGGTCTGCCCATAGATTCCAGTCATCCTTTTTATAAAAATAGAAGTCAACCCTGTCTGGCGGGAGAGGTATAGTTCTTTCCCCATTTCTTAATCTTTTTAAAAGATCGTCTGGAAGAGTTTTCTTGTTTGAAGCATTGTAGTTAGAAAGAAGAGAATTATAAGAAGTGTTGGATAGTTTTAATACATATTCTGGAGCATTGCTAATTGTAGAATTGAAATTCTTAATATCTACAGATAGAGGATTAATAAAATCATACATCCAAGGAATTTCTCTTTTTGAAAAATCCACATCTGATACCTTGGTATCGGCAGCCATACTCTTTAGATTTTTCTCTTCCTTCTTGCTTATCTTAGCAGTACTTCTTCTTACTACAACATTACCTGTTCTATAGAGGTAGTTGAGAAATCTTTCTGATCTATCATTACCATTTATTTCCATCCACCATTTTCTATAGAATCTTTCAATACTCTTGTTTGGATGCACTAATACAAGACCCTGAGTCGCGAAATCACTCATTAGATCAATAACATTCCTAATGATACCAACCCTAGAATAAGCCTGCATACATTGTGCAATAAGTTTTTTCTGTCTAGTTCCTACAGATTCTCCGGGTCTAAAGGTGTCATAATCGCTTCTGTTGAAAGAAGGTCTTACAGATCTGTTAGGCTCTATATCTAAAAAGGTCGTTTTACCATTATAATGAGCTTGAGACTTCTGAATTCCATCATAAGCCTCTATGTTATCTACTGTGGATCTATATACCTGTTCTCTTTGGTTGTCGCTATCCCAAGTTAGATATAGGTCTTCTGACATTTGATTTCCTTTAATAGTATTGGCAATTGTACTGTTAATACAACTATACACAAATTAATATACATCTTGGATTTTTTCTGAAAACCAAGAAGGTCCATTGAACATCTTGCCACCACTATCAAATCTAGAAGAATTCTGACCGGCGAATCCGCCAGAAACTATTTCAAGTTCTTGCTTGATTTTGAAGTTTCTAGCAGACATGTTCGCCATGATTAGCGCCGAGTATCTATCCTTCCTCAGTCTACTTTTTCTGCCAGCACCGGTCTTAACTTCTGGTGTGTCCCACCTCTCTCTACCGGTTCCAGTTTGAGTCATAACAATCATAGAAAGCTCGTCTTTAAGTTCTTCTATCTCCATAACGCAGTCTTCAAGCGTATCGTATTTTCTACCCAAAGATTTATCAACTTCAAGAGCTAAACCAAGGCTAGCCGAGTCAAAATATGGAAACAAAACAGTCTTATCTTCTAAGTCTTTTCTTAATCCATGATTAGCTTCTGCTAGCCATTCATACCTTGCAAACTGACACATGCGCAATATATGTAGGCCGGAATTATCGTCTGTATCTTTTGGCTTATCCTCTATGACGGGCCAAATAGGAACTTCGCCATCACCGATTTTATCCCTGTCGTGAAGAGCCTCCATAACGGCAATACCGCCGCCCTGAGCATCCATAGCTACTTCATCACAAGGAAAGACTTTCATTAGCTGTCTTATCTTTTTTGCACAATAAGAGTAAAAGTCGTCTTCGTCTACTATCTTGGACTTGAGAAGCTCTTTGTGCGATTTTCTAGTAGTGGTCCAACAGTGAACAACTCTTCTGTGATCACTATTTACTTCCATAACAACTATACTAAAGTTATCAACCTCAGAAGCTGGATCGACACCAAAAACATATCTTTTATTCTGTTCTCCTTTGAGCGAGGCTTCAAAGCAAATATCTCCAGACGGTAAAGATGCCGGATTTGTTGGAGACACGGTGCAGTTTTCTATTAGGCTTCTTTTGAAGAACCCTTGGCTATCTGTAGTAAAAACAGCACCATATTCCATCTGATAAATTCCAGAGTGAACAGTTGCCTTAGCCCGTCCTATTTGACCAGAATCCATAAATCCTTCTGGTAATTTGTCTACTGGTATTCTAGTGACGGAATAGTTTCTATGATTAAATCCGGGTGGAACACTTCCACCAAACACTTCTTCTAGCTTTGCTATGTTTCCACCACTAGAAACTATTTTATGATATCTCTTAAAGTATTCCGCAAAATGATTAAAATCATAATATGCTGTCCCAGAAAGAATGATTTGGTTTGACATATCTACTGGGTTATCATTTTCTTTTTCATCAGAAATCGGTATACCAAGCTCTTTAGCTTTCTTTTCCTTGGCTGCCTGCTTAACTTTTTCAATCGGGGATGAGGCAACCGCAGCGAAACCAGCAACAACATTCTCAAAAATGTCACGAGGAATAGACGCGAATTCGTCGGCAATAATATCGTTAGCTCTTTGACCTCTAATTTTGCTACCGTCGCCCAGAGGTAGGCATGTAATAGTGCTTTGACCTATATGCATAACACATCTATCAACATCTCGTCTTGGCCCGCTATTGTTAGAGCACAAATCTCTCAATATTGGGGCATTTTTCCAGATTGTATCCATATACTCAAACAAAACCTTAGACTGCCTAAAAGCGGCACCAACTATTATTATCTTTCTTCTTGGCATAAACAAGGCGCGTAACAGGGGGTATACAGAAAGGATAAATGATTTACCCATACCGCGACTACCGACAAGCATTGGAAACTTTCTATTCCACATTTCATTCAAAAGCAGTCCCTGAAACGGGGAAAGTTCTATGTTCATTATATACTTACAGGCAAACGAAAAATATTCTGGTCGCATCATTAGCCATGACAGTCTTTTTATCAAAGCTTCATTATCTGAGTCCTGCATTACAAAATCCATAGGATTGAATAATGAAGATTCGTCTACATCTATCCCTAGCCAAGCATCTTCTAATTGTTTTACGTATTGTTGAGATTTATCCATTATATATTCCGTCCACAAAGCCATAGTATATAGCCTCTTCGCAGTCCATATACCAATCTCCGTTATGTAGTTTCCTTTTTATATATGATTTTGTTTTTGATAATGAGTATTCTGAACTCTTAAAGAACTCGCCAGTAGAATGACATCTGTCTGCATAAATTGATAGCATGGTTTCGCAATTCCTTTTGTCTACCGCTGCATAATTTTGTGAGCTTAAATAGTCACCAGACAAATCAGTACTTCCAAAATGACACATAAATATAGAGTTTTCAGTCATCAGCCTTTTTGCTGCCGACTGTATAATCACAGTACCCATAGAGCACAACTGGCCATAGCCAACAAAAACCGTTTTACACTTACAGTTCTTGATCGCGTCATATATACCCATCCCGGCATACCAGCAACCTCCAACCGTTTGCATGTGGATAGTAATTGGATCTTTGCTCTGTAGTTTTAGAAAATTTATATTCTTGATAAAGTTTTGAAACATCCTATGGTCTACACCACCAGTCTCACCGGAGTCATCATATTCATTGATGTATATCTCTCTATTTTTTACATCAATTCCATAATTATGGATTTCCCCAATGGTATCTCTAGTGTTAGACATTATTCTTCCTTGTGAAAAAGTTCATTCAGTCTCTTAAATATGCTGTTACAGATCATAAATGCATTATGCTTATTATCACAAAACATAACATTTACATCGTAGCGTATTGATATTTCCATAAGTGCTTTAAGTAAATATCTTCCACTTATCTTAGTTTGTTCTACTACCTTAAACCTTTTAAAATCTGGCAGTTCGCACTCACCGGCCTGATAAGCTTCGTATACCGCTTTGTCATCTTCTGACAATAGACTCATAGGATAATTTAAAATATCGGAAGCGGAGAATTCGAGAAGAAGATATCTAAAATGAAAATCTCGCATCCTTTCTATCTCTCTATAGAAAGCGTCTTTCTTTTTTCCTAAATTCATAGCGATCTCGGACACAGAAGCCTTTCTCTCTATGCATACTACATCTTCAAAACCTTCCATAGTATAATCTCCGGTATGAAGAGTAGATACCTCCATACCAGAGCACTTATCGTAAGGAGAAAAAAACCATCCGTCTTGCTCTCTTGTATCCTTGATTACTTTATATTTAGGTATATTTTTTTTCATCTAGGGTACCTAAGATCACCGTCAACATATACAGGCTTGTAGTGCTGCCCTCTGAATGACGAACCGATAACGTCCACCTCGGAAGACGGGCATCCTTTTAGGGTCACTGTTTTACCAGAACTAATTTCTTGTTCGATTAGTCTCTTGCAAGCAGATATGAATTCTTCTACGCTACCATCTGACTCAAAATCAAAAACAGGCGAAACGATAGGAATCGGGACAGCTTCTTGTTTTTCATCCGCTGGTTTATTGGGATCTTCTGGTACATAATCTAATTCTGAATCGCCACCTTTAAAAACTCCATTTCCAAACATAGTTACCTCTTCTTTCTTAATAGTTCTGTAAAATATGAAACGTAATGCTGTTCTTTTCCAGTTACAGACTTATGGCAGTAATTACAAAGAGTTATCCCATTGTCTGTATCGTATCTTAGGCTGGCCGCAGATGACCACTTAATTATGTGGTGAACATTTAATCTGGCACTCTTCCCGCTCTTTTTACACATTTGACATGTAAACTTGTCTCTTTTTAAGACTTTAAGTCTAAACTCCTTGTATACAGGATCGTTGTAGTCTCGCCTTTTCGACATCGTAATCTACCATTCTTTCTGCTAATTTTTCAAAAGTTATGTTTCTTTTCCAGCCTAGCTGCTTTTCTGCTTTTTTAGGTATTCCTAAAAGATAATCCACCTCTGCTGGGCGATAAAATTTTGGATCTACAACAACATAATTACTCCAGCCATCAATACCAATCCTGCGAAATGCAACATCTAGAAACTCTCGGATACTATGCGTTTCACCCGTGCCGATAACGTAGTCGTCTGGGTTTTCCTGCTGTAGCATGAGCCACATGGCGTTTACATAATCCTCCGCATGTCCCCAGTCTCTTTTTGCATCTAAATTGCCAAGCCTTAGCTTTGGAAATGAAATTTTTTCATCAGTGTCTTGGTCATAAATATAGAGTTCTTCGTCTGCAAAAACGATATCGTCGCCGCGCCAGTTTTCAAATTCCCCAATCCACTTGGTAATCTTTCTGGTTACAAACTTTTCTCCACGCCTTTCGCTTTCATGATTGAATAAAATGCCGCAACTAGCGTGTATTCCATAGCTTTCCCTATAATTTCTTACTAGATGATGTGCCGCTAGCTTTGCTATCGCGTAAGGACTCTGCGGCATAAATGGCGTATCTTCATCTTGATATTTGTGTAGATCGCACATTGAGTCAGAATACTTCTCGTCTGTCGTGATGGTACCAAGAACATTTTCAAGCGCCAATGTAGGAACCTTTTTCTCGGTATAGTTTTTACCAAACATTTCGCTACTACTTGCCTGATAAAACCTCATTTCACCCTTACGTTCAGAATATCTTATCGCTTCAAGAATGTTTAACACCCCAGAGTAAGTTATATCCGTGGTCAAATTTGGTTGATCAAAACTTGTTGCGACATGCGACTGAGCTGCTAGATTGTAGATCTCGTCTGCTTTATGTTGTGAGATGATACTGTTCACACTAAAGCTATCAGTTATATCACCCTCTACGAGAGTGATTTTTTGCAGGATATGATTAATATTTATTGTATTGGGCGTACTGGTTCTTCGAGTGATTCCAACTACCTCGTAACCCTTATCTAGAAGAGTCTCTGCCAGATAGCTTCCATCTTGTCCAGTTATCCCAAATATAATTGCCTTCATTTGTATTCCTCTGTATTGATTAATGTTTCTGGTGTCAAGAATGGCTGATCTACAGTATCGTCCTCATAAGTATGGTATTCAGAAAGTCGTTCTTTCTCTTTTTCCGCCGCCAGCCTCATTTTCTCCATTTCTATCCCGATGTTCTTTCTGAACTCAGGATCTGTTGCTATTTGCTTAACCAAAGATGCAAAAGTTTCTTTTGAGTCTTCAATCGCCTTGATTCTCTGCTCCCTTGTGCCTTTCAAGTCCTTCAGCATCGTCGCCTTGCGAGCCTGAAGATCTTTGTAGTCTTTACTCAAGGTTTCTTGCGAGGCTCTTAGAACAGCAACCTGACGCTCCAAATTCATTATTAGATCCACATCTCTCTGATCAGGATCTCTCGCCTTCTCGTTTCGCACAATTCTTTCATTAGCAGCGATCTCTGTTTGATTCTCTTGTTGTGACTTGAGTATGCGATTCATCAATATCTCAAGTTTGATCGTGTCAATGATTTGCATTTCTTCTGTATGAAACACGTCGTCCCTGAACTGACTCCACATTTTCTTGAAGTGGAACTCGAACATTTCAAGTTCTTCAGGAGTGAATTGGTTGTTTAATTCTCTGTAGTAAGGTTTCGACTTGAGTTCATTTGCTACAGCTGCTTCTTTTTTCTGAGATGCTGAAAATCCAACCTTCTTGGCAATCCAATCTCGAATTGACTCTGGATCTCTATCAAGCTGAACGGCTATTGCGTCTGGAGAAAGAACCTCGCAGTTCTGCTCGATAAACTGCATTTCCTCATTGGAAAACCTACCCTTTTTCATCAAAATCCTCCATTGTAAAATAATCGCCAATGATATTGTCTATGGTTTTGATTATTTTTTGTTTACGCGCCTTTGTAATTTTACCTTTATTACGAAGGCGTAGATAATCCCCCCTCATGGAGGCCGGAAGCTGTTCGTCAATAATTCTGAGGATCTCTTTTAAATTTACATTGGAAAACACACACTCGGTAGAGGCACTTTGTGTGGACCCGATATCAACAGCGTCTAAGATATGTTTTTTGACATCTTGAATTTTTTGAGCTTCGCCAGTCTCAACCCTGTAATAAACTTTACGCTTTAGATTTTTCAACCTATTGTTTATATGCACATAGAGAAAGTTTTCTAGTGGTTTAGAGCTGTCATAGCGCCCCATGCCCTCTACAGCAATGAGAAACGCCTCTTGTTCGATGTCGGCAGTCTCATACGATGTAAAAACATAACGATGAGATATTTTGCGCGCAATTTTAAAAACAATATCAACAAACTGTTGTTCAGTCACATTTTCCGGTAGTTCCAAGGTCTTCTTCCTTATTTTTTTGTATTTCCAATAAAGAAGCCACAGTCTTTTCCTCTTCGTGAGAATTTAATTCGCGCTCTATTTCTTTCTGTAACTCCGCTGTGGCTCTTGTCTCGATTCGAGACTCTATGTTCTGATTCATAATATAACCCTCCTCGCAGGTCTGCTCGATAACATGTAATATCCCTTTGTGTAAATTTATACACAAATTATAACAAATACCAAATAAATTAAGGCATGAAAGTGTTGACTTGTCTATAGTAGTACAGTGGATGTTTAGAATATAAAATCCCGCATAACGCTGTCACGTAAAAAATTTGTCCTGTTCGTGGCGCCCGGACGACGAAAGTCAGATGCGAAAATTTTATAGGATTGTTAGGAGTTGGACTTAGGTATTACCCGTGCCTAATACATTTTGGCAGACAAAAGGTTCTAGTAATAGAAAGCATTTAAAGAATTGTTAAATGTTGTGAGTTGATAGCTCTCACCCAAAAGCAAACAAGCAAGTGTCTGGTTGGTGGCTCACTAATAAACATCTCATATCCCATCACGGCAGGGCTTGCTTGGTAGGATAAAAGCTAGGGGTCTAAATATAGGAAATTACATGAATGAGTTAAATATACACGAAAGAAAGAAGTATTCCCAATTTGGCGAAGACGGAATCACCCTTAAATTGTGCGGCGATATCTTTGGCGAATCTAAAGACGGGTATTATGTTGAATTTGGCGTTCAGGACGGCTCCCAGTGCAACACTAGGATTCTGAGGGAATCTGGATGGGGCGGCCTGATGCTTGATTCGGGTTATGAGAATCTGCCGATCAATCTTAGAAAAGAATTCATTACAAAAGATAACATTGTGGATTTATTTAAAAAATATGAGGTTCCGAACCATATAAATTTTTTGTCAGTAGACATAGACGGAAACGATTTTTATGTTTTGCATAAAATATTAAAGCAATATACAGTTGATGTGCTTGTGTGCGAGTACAATGGCTTCATAGGCCCCGATACAGACGCTGTGATCGAATATGACGAGCATTTCAGGTGGGACACGACGGATTACTTTGGTGCTTCCTTGCTGGCGTTTACGAGGCTTGCTAACAAGTTCGAGCTAGATCTTGTTGGGGCGACCTGTATGGGGCTAAATGCCTACTTTGTTAAAAAAGAATTAACGGAGAAGCATTTGACCAAACTTAGCCACATAAATAATGTAACAGAAATATTTTATCCTTTTAACGGGGGGCGACCAAAGGACAAAAAAAATAGAAAGTATCTAACTTCAGAGGAGGCAATGAGAATTGATTAAATCACCTTGTACTGGTCATTGTGGCATAAGTAAAGATCATTTCTGTGGGGGCTGTGGGCGAACTAGGGGCGAAATTCAAAATTGGAGGAGTATGAGTGAAAAAGAAAAAGAAGAAGCCAGCGTTCGAGCAGCGAGTCGTAAGGGGCGATCCAATATGCACATGCGGGACTCATGTGGCGACAATGATTGATAAGAATAAATTTAAATGTGTTTGTTGTGCCAGAATCTATAACAAGGACGGCAGGACTCTTGGTGGGGGCGAAACTGGGGCGATCAGGGGCGAATCGGAGAGGTTTGGGTAAGACATTATAAATAATTTTGGTTGATTTCGTACAAACCACCCCGCGCTCCGCGCTGGGTCTACCCCCCTCTAGGGGTGAACAAAAAACTTCCGAAAAAATTCTGATTTTTGGCTAATTGCATTTGACACAATTAGCCGATAGTGTAAAATACCAACATGACGCGGCGATGACACGAAACAAAAATTGAAACGAAAAAAAAAATCAAAAATTTTTCAAGATTTCATTTGACATTGCCGATGACTACTGTACAATTCAAGCACACAACACGTTTTTCACTTTTTGGAGTTTGCACAATGCAATACGATTTCGACACAATCGACGCTCTTTACGATGCGGTTTTCGGATGCGAATACAATCCAGTAGGATGCACCATTGATCCCGCTATTGTCCCAGCCAGTGGCACAATCGAAATCACTTCCGATGAAATGGAAATCGCTAAGATTGAGTGCGATATCGACGGACATTGCATCGACTTCGACTATTATCACGCCTAACCACCCCCCCATAATTACGGCAGGGGGGCGACCCCCTGCCTAACTTCTCTAAACACAACAACTTACGAAAACTACCATGAAAAGCAACATTCGACCATCACTACGAAACCGCGTTCTATCCCGCGACAATAACCGATGCCGTTGGTGCGGATTCGCCAACTCCACCCGTCAACTAGAAGCCGATCATATTGTCCCCGAAAGCAAGGGCGGCGAAACCACCCTAGACAATTTGCAATGCCTATGCTCTGCCTGCAACAAAATCAAAGGTACCGTCCAACTCGATCCAATGGCTATCCAACCCCCCACCAGCGGGTTCGGTGATTTCGATACAATCGAATCCCTACGTGATGAACTGGAAACCATTGTGGCAAGCGTTAAAATTGATATTCAATCCGACCTATTGTCGCTCGCTCAAAAATGGCGACAATCCGGCACTCGAAAACTAACAATCCGCAAGCGATTGAACAAACTAACCACCAGCGGTAAAGTTCAAGAGATTATCCAAATAATCTAAAATAATCTCAAAAATGTTAAGGCAGGGGCTTGACCCCTGCCGATACCCTAGAGTAGAATACTCACTCACACGTAACACTCTTCAAAGAATTAAACATGAGAATCGTAGATACAAATAAAACTGGCGACTACCTTCTGGTTCAACCAAAAAAATTTAACCCGTCTTTACGAATCACAACCAAAGCGGGATCAATCCTCTGCGAAGGCAAACGCGACTACGTTCTAGCAAAATGGAAAACTTTTAAGAATACCTGAGAAAGTGACCTAACGTGTCACCAACCTACCCTATACTACTGATATGACAAACAACAACACTAACGAAAGTAACATTATGACTAAA
>Ga0255753_1003619_pt1 | contig 16023 bp, 23 predicted proteins | sample 041ome_10_FD_179953 | JGI IMG/M metagenome (GOLD analysis project Ga0255753, IMG submission 179953) | Coastal salt marsh microbial communities from the Groves Creek Marsh, Skidaway Island, Georgia - 041412US metaG (version 2) | ecosystem: Environmental > Aquatic > Marine > Intertidal zone > Salt...
TACGCATATAGATATTTTCTTTTTTCTAAAAAGCAAAATTGAATTGCGTGTGCTTTTCGAAAAAAATTGATAACCCTGACCGAAATGCCGCAATATACACAGCTGCCTCAGTTAGATCGACCGATGCCCTGCTTTTTTTGGATTTCACGCTTGATAAAAGCGAAACCTTGATATAGACGGGCCGAGTTGTCGCGCGGTTTCGTAAGAATCGGCGCGTCATGCTTTATTGAAAGCAACGAAATAATCCACTGGGTAAAAGGTAACCGAAAGGGCCTTCTGGTGTTTGAGAAAAGGAAGATAGGCTATGAACGCCCAAGAATTGCGTGATAAAACGCCTGATCAGCTTCGTGAAGAGCTGGCCAACCTTAAGAAAGAATCGTTCAACTTGCGTTTCCAACAGGCCACTGGCCAATTGGAAAACACAGCGCGTATGCGCACTGTTAAACGCGACACTGCGCGTGTTCTAACAGTATTGAGCGAAAAAGCTGCGGCAGCGGCAGAGTAAGGAGCCAAGATATGCCTAAACGAATTCTGCAAGGCGTTGTCACATCAGACGCAAACGCACAAACAGTAACAGTATCAGTTGAGCGTCGCTTCAAGCACCCTGTTCTGCAAAAAACGATCCGTAAGTCCAAAAAATACCGGGCCCACGATCAAAACAACACTTTCAAAGTAGGTGACACAGTTCGCATCATCGAATGTGCGCCTAAATCGAAAACCAAGCGTTGGGAGGTCCTTGAGGCGTAAGCCTCTAGGCCCTTTTGGCATTAACGAAACCCTGGGGAAAGCCTCCCTGGATATCAGGAAACCCCAAAGGTCGGGAGACACCGCATGATCCAGATGCAAACTAATCTGGATGTTGCTGATAACTCTGGCGCACGCCGAGTTCAGTGCATCAAAGTGTTGGGTGGTTCTAAGCGCAAGTACGCTTCGGTCGGCGATATTATCGTTGTATCCGTAAAAGAAGCCATCCCTCGTGGCCGTGTGAAAAAGGGCGACGTCCGTAAGGCCGTTGTTGTTCGCACTGCAAAAGAAGTTCGTCGTGAAGATGGCACAGCCATTCGTTTCGACAGCAACGCAGCCGTTATTTTGAATAACGCAGGCGAGCCAGTAGGTACACGTATCTTTGGCCCAGTTGTTCGTGAACTTCGCGCGAAAAACTTTATGAAAATCATTTCTTTGGCTCCGGAGGTGCTGTAATGGCTGCGAAGCTCCGTAAAGGCGACGAAGTGATCGTTTTGGCCGGTAAGGACAAAGGCAAGAAGGGCACAATCTCTTCTGTCGATCCTAAGGCAAACAAAGCGGTTGTAGATGGCGTTAACATGGCGATCCGTCACCAGCGTCAAACACAAACAACCCAAGGTGGTCGCTTGCCAAAGGCAATGCCGATCGATCTATCGAACTTGGCGTTGTTGGATAAAAACGGCAAAGCGACACGTGTTGGCTTCAAAGTAGAAGACGGCAAAAAAGTGCGCGTTGCAAAAACCACAGGGGATGCGATCGATGCTTGATACTGCAACATACACCCCACGCCTGAAGGCTGATTTCAAAGACCGTATTCGTGCGGCGATGAGAGAAGAATTCGGCTATACAAACGACATGCAAATCCCACGTTTGGACAAAATCGTTCTAAACATCGGCTGCGGCGCTGAAGCTGTTAAAGACAGCAAAAAAGCAAAGTCAGCCCAAGAGGATTTGTCAACCATCGCAGGTCAACACGCTGTTGTAACCAAGGCAAAAAAATCGATCGCGGGCTTCCGTGTTCGTGAAGAAATGCCTTTGGGTGCAAAAGTTACGTTGCGCGGTGACCGCATGTACGAATTCCTGGATCGTTTGATCACGGTTGCTATGCCACGTATCCGCGACTTCCGCGGCGTACCTGGTAAATCCTTTGACGGTCGTGGCAACTATGCCATGGGCATTAAAGAGCACATCGTTTTCCCAGAGATCGACTTTGATAAAGTTGATGAAGTTTGGGGTATGGATATCGTAATCGCCACAACCGCGAAAACCGACGCGGAAGCAAAAGCGCTGTTGAAGCATTTCAACATGCCTTTTAATAGCTGATCCGCGGAAAGGACCTAAATCATGGCTAAAAAAGCAATGATCGAACGCGAGAAAAAGCGCGCACGTTTGGTGGCACAATATGCTGCAAAACGCGCTGAGCTGAAAGAGATCGCGAATGATGAGAGCCGTCCAATGGAAGAGCGTTTCAAAGCACGCTTGAAATTGGCGAAATTGCCGCGCAACTCTGCGGCTAACCGTATGCACAACCGTTGTCAGCTGACTGGTCGTCCCCATGCTTACTATCGTAAGTTGAAAATTTCGCGTATTGCGTTGCGCGAATTGGGATCTGCCGGCCAATTGCCTGGCGTTGTGAAATCCAGCTGGTAAGGGAGTGACGATATGAACGATCCTATCGGCGATATGCTTACCCGTATTCGTAACGCATCTTTGCGTGGTAAATCCACCGTAGCAACACCAGCGTCCAAATTGCGCGCATGGGTGTTGGATGTTCTTCAAGACGAAGGTTACATCCGCGGCTACGAAAAAGGAACTGGTGCAAACGGTCACGACGAAATCGTGATCAGCCTGAAATATTTTGATGGCGAACCAGTAATCCGCAATTTGAAGCGTGTTTCTAAACCAGGCCGTCGTGTGTACCTGGGCGTGAATGAAATCCCATCAGTTCGTCAAGGACTTGGCATTTCTATCGTCTCTACACCAAAAGGCGTAATGTCGGATGCAAATGCTCGTGCCAACAATGTTGGTGGCGAAGTTCTTTGCACCGTGTTCTAAGGAGGACTGGACATGTCTCGTATTGGTAAAAAACCGGTCGAGCTGCCCGCAGGTGTATCAGCATCTGTGTCTGGTCAGACCGTAGAAGTAAAAGGCCCTAAAGGTACACGTACCTTTAAAGCAACAGACGACGTTACAATCACAGTTGAAGACAACCAAGTTGTTGTCACGCCACGCGGTAAATCCAAGCGTGCTCGTCAACAATGGGGCATGAGCCGCTCTATGGTTGCAAACTGCGTTCAAGGCGTTTCTGAAGGCTTTAAGAGAGAGCTTGAAATCGTGGGTGTTGGTTATCGTGCGCAATTGCAAGGTAACACGCTGAAACTGAACTTGGGTCTATCCCATGATGTGAACTTTGAAGTTCCTTCCGACGTTTCAGTAGCATCACCTAAACAGACCGAAATCGTTGTCGAAGGTATCGACGCACAACGTGTAGGTCAGGTTGCGGCGAATATTCGTGAATGGCGTAAGCCTGAGCCTTATAAAGGCAAAGGTATTAAGTACAAAAACGAATATATCTTCCGCAAAGAAGGTAAGAAGAAGTAAGGACGCTAAAGATGGCAAACAGCAAAAGACAACTGTTCTTGAAGCGCCGCTTGCGCGTTCGGAACAAACTTCGCAAAGTGAATGCAGGACGCGTGCGTCTTTCTGTTCACCGCAGCAACAAAAACATCAGCTGCCAGCTGATCGACGACGTGAATGGTGTAACTTTGGCGGCAGCGTCATCGTTGGAAAAAACACTGGGCGTTGTTGGCAAAAACAACGTAGAAGCATCCGCGAAAGTTGGTGCCGCCCTTGCAGAACGTGCAAAAGCGGCAGGCGTCGAGGAATGTTACTTCGATCGTGGCGGTTTCCTCTTTCACGGTGGTGTGAAGGCTTTGGCCGACGCAGCGCGTGAAGGCGGACTGAAGTTCTAAGGAGACGATAGTATGGCAAAAGAACCAAAACAACGTCGCGAAGACGCGGCACCCGAGTTCGCCGATCGTCTTGTTGCGATCAACCGTGTATCGAAAACCGTAAAAGGTGGTAAACGCTTTGGCTTTGCTGCTTTGGTGGTTGTCGGTGACCAAAAAGGCCGCGTAGGTTTCGGTAAAGGGAAAGCGAAAGAAGTCCCTGAAGCGATCCGCAAGGCGACAGAACAAGCAAAGCGTAATATGATCCGCGTTCCATTGCGTGAAGGCCGGACATTGCACCACGATATCGAAGGCCGTCATGGCGCCGGTAAAGTGGTTATGCGCACTGCACCAACGGGTACTGGTATTATTGCTGGTGGTCCAATGCGTGCCGTTTTCGAAATGCTTGGAATTCAAGACGTCGTTGCAAAATCTATCGGTTCTCAAAACCCTTACAACATGATCCGCGCCACTTTGGACGGTCTGAAAAAGGAATTGAGCCCACGTATGGTTGCACAACGCCGCGGTAAAAAAGTTGCTGACATTCTTCGTAAAGAAGACGCACCAGCAGCCGAAGCAGCAGAAGCGTAAGGAGCGATTAACATGGCAAAAACCATCGTTGTAAAACAAATCGGTTCTCCGATTCGTCGCCCAGAAGTTCAGCGTAAAACCTTGATCGGTTTGGGACTGAACAAGATGCACAAGACACGCGAACTAGAAGATACACCTTCTATCCGCGGAATGGTTGCGAAAATCCCGCACCTCGTCGAAATCATCGAAGAGCGCGACTAAACATTTCAAAGCCCCGCCCCGTGCGGGGCTTTTGATTTCGTTACATTTATAGAACAGTCATATATAAACTTATGATTTGACTTAGACCGCTTAATAACAATACGCTTAACATTATCTTTTAAAACCGCAGTATGCCAAAACTTTAGTTGAAGTCTGACATAACATTCAGTAGGGTTTTAAACACTGTAAAAGTTGGCTATAAGTGTCGGGCTGATGACCTAAAATTGTAGGCGTGGGAAAGTTATTGAAATGTTGATGTATTTGTACCCGTTTTTTGCGGCACTTTTCGTGACATCATTGATTGTTGTGACAAAACCGCTTCATATGCATATGACAGCTAAGTCGCGAAACATGAGTGCGCGGCAGTCATTACATATAATTCCAACACCGCGGGTGGGCGGTTTGAGCTTGGTCATCGGCTACATTGTCGGAATGTTTTTCTTACCTGTGGACGTGTTTGACCTGACAATGCTGTTGGGAATATCAACAATCCCAGTTTTTCTTGGTGGCTTTGGGGAGGACATGGGGTTCGACGTCAGTTCAACAAAACGCCTGATTCTGTCTTTTATTTCGGCGGTTCTTGCAATACTTGTTTTTCAAACCTGGGTCACAGATGTTGGTTTATCGTATTTGTGGTTTATGACCTATGGAACCTTTGGTTCGCTTGTCTTTACAATTGTATTAACAGGTGGGATTTCGCACTCGATAAATTTAATAGACGGTTTGAACGGCCTTTCGATGGGCGTATCCATGATGATTTCCCTCGGGCTTGCAGGTTTAGCATATAGCTTCGAAGATTATAGTATTCTGATGATGTGCGGTGTCGTCCTATCCAGTGTTGCCGGCCTATTCATTTTTAATTTCCCCTTCGGCAAAATTTTTCTGGGAGACGCAGGCGCTTACTCCATGGGGCATGTCTTGACTTGGATTGGGATTTTATTGATTTCTCGCAATCCTGAAATTGCACCTTTCTCTGTAATGCTTCTCTTCTTTTGGCCAGTCATGGACATGTTATTCGCGATTTATCGTCGACTGCGAACCGGACGGCGGCTTGATCAGCCCGATCGGCTTCACTTTCACCAACTCGTGATGCGTGGTTTAGAGCTTGTGTTTTTTGGCAAGAAAAAGCGCAATTGGTCCAATCCTCTGGCCACAATGATAATTTTGCCTATGGCGGCGACACCTATCGTAACTGCCCAATTCGTGTACCAAAGCGATAGGGCGTCTGTTGTGTCATTTGGAGTGTTCTTAATTCTATTCGTCCTGACATATTTAGCGGGTATGGCATGGGCGCGACGTTGGGCAAAAGTGGGTACGCGGCGGACGTCTGTCCGCTAAGGTTTTTGCTTGCGCGCATTGAGGCGGGCGGGTATACGGCGCAGGTGGTAGTCCCACAAGAATCGAAACAATGCCGTGTTTACCCCTTTCGTCGCACATCGGGGGGTAGTTCCGGTGAAGGAGAAGCGACATGAAATTACATGAATTGCGCGATAATGAAGGCGCCTCACGCAAAAAGAAACGCGTTGCACGTGGTCCAGGCTCTGGCAAGGGTAAAACCGCCGGCCGTGGTATCAAAGGCCAAAAATCACGCTCAGGCGTTGCAATCAACGGTTACGAAGGCGGTCAAATGCCATTGTACCAACGTTTGCCAAAACGTGGTTTCAACAAGCCAAATCAAAAGAAGTTCGCGGTTGTGAACCTTGGTCTGATCGAAAAATTCATCGAAGCAGGCAAATTGGACGCAAAAGCAGAGATCAACGAAGACGCATTGGTTGCATCCGGTTTGGTCCGTCGCAAGTTGGACGGTATCCGCGTTCTTGCGAAAGGTGATATCAAATCCAAAGTGACACTAAATGTTACTGGTGCCTCAAAATCAGCAGTTGATGCTGTTGAAAAAGCAGGCGGTACTTTGACAACTTTGGCGGCCGCAGCCGAATAAGATCTTGTGTGCGGCACAATGCCCGCTTACATAGAACTTAGTTTTCCTAAATAACGCCGCCAGAGCTTGGGAAACGCTCTTGGCGGCGTTTTGATTAAGAGAGATCCATATGGTATCCGCAGTAGAACAAATGGCCGCAAACACCAGCTGGGCGGCATTGGGCAAGGCGACCGAGCTTCGCAATCGTATTTTATTCACCCTTGGTTTGTTGATCGTTTATCGCTTGGGTACATTTATCCCTGTTCCGGGGATCGATGGCGCTGCTCTGCGCGAATTCATGACGCAGGCCCAAACGGGCATCGGCGGTATGCTGACGATGTTTACGGGTGGTGCGCTGGGTCGCATGGGCATCTTTGCATTGGGCATCATGCCATACATCACTGCGTCGATTATCATTCAGTTGGCGGCTGCCTCGGTTCCTGCGCTTGAGCAGTTGAAAAAAGAGGGTGAACAAGGCCGCAAGAAAATCAACCAATATACCCGTTACGGAACGGTGTTATTGGCCACATTCCAAGCCTATGGTCTGTCTGCTGGTCTTGAGGCCGGTGATATGGTCACAGATCCTGGTGTGTTTTTCCGCGCGTCTTGCGTGATCACGCTTGTCGGGGGCACGATGTTCTTGATGTGGTTGGGTGAACAAATCACATCACGCGGTATCGGCAACGGTATTTCGTTGATTATCTTCATCGGTATTGTCGCAGAGCTGCCTGCAGCCTTGGCACAGTTCTTTGCCTCTGGTCGTTCGGGTGCGTTGAGCCCAGCGGTAATCGTCGGTGTCATTATCATGGTGATCGTGACTATCGCATTTGTCGTTTTCATGGAACGCGCCCTGCGTAAAATCCTGATCCAATACCCCCGTCGCCAAGTGGGTATGAAGATTATGGAAGGCCAAAATTCACATTTGCCGATCAAAGTGAACCCAGCGGGCGTTATTCCTGCGATCTTTGCATCGTCTTTGTTGATGTTGCCAACCACAATCAGCACCTTTTCGGGCACCTCAACGAACCCGATCATGTCGACTGTGATGGCCTATTTTGGTCCGGGTCAACCGTTGTATCTGGCGTTCTTCACCTTGATGATCGTGTTTTTCGCCTATTTCTACACGCACAATGTGTCGTTCAAATCCGACGATGTTGCCGATAACCTGAAGAATCAAAATGGCTTTATTCCTGGGATCCGTCCGGGCAAAAAGACGGCTGAACATCTTGAATATGTTGTAAACCGTGTTCTTGTTTTGGGTGCGGCATATTTGGCGGCGGTCTGCTTGTTGCCAGAGATCCTTCGTGGTCAGTTGGCTATTCCATTCTATTTCGGCGGAACCTCTGTCTTGATCGTGGTTTCTGTCACAATGGATACGATCCAACAGGTTCAATCCCATTTATTGGCTCATCAATACGAAAGTCTGATTCAAAAATCGCAATTGCGTGGTAAAGGAAAACTACGCAAGAAGAGAGGACCAGTGCGCAAATGAACATCATTATTTTAGGGCCCCCCGGTGCGGGCAAAGGAACCCAAGCGCAGCATTTGGTAGAAACCCGTAACATGGTTCAGCTGTCCACTGGTGACATGTTGCGCGCGGCTCGGACATCTGGAACAGAAATGGGAAAGATTGTTGCGGATGTTATGGACCGTGGTCAATTGGTAACCGATGAAATCGTGATTGGCCTCATCCGTGAAAAACTGGAAGAGGGCTCAGAAGGCGGCTTCATTTTTGACGGGTTCCCACGCACTTTGGCACAGGCGGATGCACTTGAGGCTCTTTTGAACGAAAGCGGAAATTCATTGGATCGCGTTGTGTCGCTTGATGTCGATGATGAAGTTTTGGTCCAGCGTGTTGTAAACCGCGCAAAAGAAGCGGTCGCTGCCGGCAAAGAAGCACGTGCAGATGATAACGCAGAAAGCATGCGCACACGTCTTGCAGAATATTACAAAAAGACGTCGCCATTGTTGGGCTATTACTACGCCAAGGGCAATTTGAAATCGATCGATGGGCTTGCCCCGATTGAACAAGTCCAAGCAAGTTTGGCCGCAGCGCTCGACGCATAATCACGAGATTTGGAATGTGGCCAGACCAAATTGGTTGGCCACATTGTCCATTGTTAACACTTGGGGGTTGACGATAGGTGACAATCTGAATAACTACCCCAATCTCGCAAGAGAATCGTAGCAAGAGGATCGCCTCTTCGATCACCTGATCAGCTTGGGCCCCAAGTCTCACCACTCGGGGCTTTATGTTGTGAAAAAAGGTTCCGGAATTACGGATCCGCAACAAAAAGGAACATAACGTGGCACGTATAGCCGGCGTAAACATCCCGACAGCAAAGCGCGTTCCAATCGCTTTGACTTACATCACAGGCATTGGCCCTGCATCTGCAAAAGAAATCTGCGCAGCAACAAACATCGACGAAGCTCGTCGTGTGAATGAACTGTCCGACGCAGAAGTTTTGGCAATTCGCGAATATATCGACGCAAACCTCACCGTAGAAGGTGATTTGCGCCGTGAAGTTCAAATGAACATCAAGCGTTTGATGGACCTAGGCTGCTACCGCGGTCTGCGTCACCGTCGCAGCTTGCCTGTTCGTGGTCAGCGTACGCACACAAACGCGCGTACACGCAAAGGTCCAGCGAAAGCAATCGCTGGCAAGAAGAAATAAGGAGGCGGCCCAATGGCAAAAGATACACGTCGTGGCGGCAAGAAAAAGGTCTCCAAGAACATCGCAGCTGGTGTTGCTCACGTTAATTCGTCGTTCAACAACACAAAAATTCTTATCTCTGACGTTCAAGGCAACGCAATCGCGTGGTCATCTTCAGGTACAATGGGTTTCAAAGGCTCTCGTAAGTCTACTCCATATGCCGCACAGATGGCTGCAGAGGATGCAGGCCGCAAAGCGCAAGAGCATGGCGTAAAAACTTTGGAAGTCGAAGTTCAAGGTCCAGGTTCTGGTCGTGAAAGCGCATTGCGCGCGTTGGCTGCAATTGGTTTCAACATCACATCTATTCGTGACGTGACCCCAATCGCACACAACGGCTGCCGCCCACCAAAGCGTCGCCGCGTATAAGAAACTTCTTTTGTGGGGCCTCGCGTCTATGCGGGGCCTCATTCCGTCATTTTTAAACCTCGGGCGCGTGTGCCTTTCGGACATAGGGCAAACGCTAGAATGGAGGGACGTATGATCCAAAAAAACTGGGGCGAATTGATTAAGCCTGCTCAGCTAGAAGTGAAACCAGGCAATGACCCAATGCGCCAAGCGACTGTTGTTGCTGAACCGCTTGAGCGTGGCTTTGGTCTGACACTTGGAAACGCGCTTCGCCGCGTGTTGATGAGCAGCTTGCAAGGCGCAGCTATCACATCCGTACAGATCGACAACGTATTGCACGAATTTTCGTCTGTTGCCGGCGTTCGTGAAGATGTCACAGACATCGTCTTGAATCTGAAGGGCGTCGCGCTTCGCATGGAAGTCGAAGGCCCAAAGCGTTTGTCAATCAACGCCAAAGGCCCGACAGTCGTGACAGCGGGCGACATCTCTGACAGCGCAGGCATCGAAGTCTTGAACAAAGACCACGTGATCTGTCACTTGGACGATGGCGCGGATTTGTACATGGAACTGACTGTCAACACTGGCAAAGGTTATGTTCCTGCGGACAAAAACAAACCAGAAGACGCACCAATCGGGTTGATCCCAATTGACGCGATCTATTCACCTGTCAAAAAAGTATCCTATGACGTTCAGCCAACGCGCGAAGGTCAAGTTTTGGATTACGACAAATTGACAATGAAAGTTGATACAGACGGGTCCATCTCACCAGATGACGCGATCGCTTTTGCAGCGCGCATCTTGCAAGACCAACTGTCTATCTTTGTGAACTTTGACGAACCAGAATCTGCGGGTCGCCAAGACGACGACGACGGTTTGGATTTTAACCCGTTGATGTTGAAAAAGGTCGACGAACTGGAATTGTCTGTACGTTCTGCAAACTGCTTGAAGAACGACAACATCGTTTACATCGGCGATTTGATCCAAAAGACAGAAGCCGAAATGTTGCGCACGCCAAACTTTGGCCGCAAGTCTTTGAACGAAATCAAAGAAGTGCTGTCCGGTATGGGCTTGCATCTGGGTATGGACGTCGAAGACTGGCCACCAGACAACATCGAAGATTTGGCGAAAAAGTTCGAAGACAACTTCTAAGCCGATTTGGGCGGGGTCACCCGCCCATTCAATGCCCAGACTGCTGGGGAAAACACGGGCCTCTGCCCCAAGGTGAACGGTTGACACGCATCGACCGTCTGACAAAGCAAACGCAAGTAGGAGAATAAAAATGCGTCACGCACGTGGTTATCGCCGCCTAAACCGTACACATGAGCACCGCAAAGCATTGTGGGCAAACATGGCAGGTTCGTTGATCGAACATGAACAAATCAAAACAACTTTGCCAAAAGCAAAAGAACTGCGTCCAATCGTTGAAAAACTGATCACATTGGGCAAACGCGGTGATTTGCACGCACGTCGTCAAGCGCGCGCGCAGTTGAAAGAAGACCAATATGTTGCGAAATTGTTCGACATCCTTGGCCCACGCTATGCAGAGCGTCAAGGTGGTTATGTTCGCATCATGAAAGCGGGCTTCCGTTATGGTGATATGGCGCCAATGGCGATCATCGAATTCGTTGACCGCGATCCAGCCGCAAAAGGCGCAGCTGACAAAGCGCGCGCCGCAGCTGAAGAAGCAGCCGCAGACGAATAAGAATTTTCCTGATCTTCAGGATTTGAAAACCCTCGCAGCCTGCGGGGGTTTTTTGTTTTGGGTCGGCCAAGTTTTGCTTGTCCCCCTTTGACATCGCGGCGTTGGGGTCTAGATAAGATTAAAAATTTGAAAGGGGTCGCGTGATGAACAAAATTATGGCAGTCGTTTGTGTCGTAATGATGTTGGCAGCACATGCAGGATATGCTGAACAGAAAATTCCATCGTCGCAGGTGGAAATCAATTTGACGTTTGCACCTTTGGTGAAACGCGCAGCGCCTGCAGTTGTGAATATCTATGCCAAACGCATCGTTCAACAAAATGTAAGCCCCTTTCAAAATGATCCGTTTTTTAGCGACTTTTTCCGCAGCTTCGGCAATTCCCGGCCACGCGTGCAAAACTCGCTGGGATCAGGTGTTATTGTGTCAGATGATGGTATCGTAATTTCCAATTATCACGTTGTGGGGCAAGCACAGGAAATTCGTGTCGTTTTGAATGATCGACGTGAATATTCTGCATCTGTTTTGTTGGCGGATCAGGGATCCGACCTTGCGGTGCTCAAGCTGTTAGATGCCGAAAATATGCCCTATCTTGATTTTCGCGACAGCGACACAGTCGAAGTTGGCGAATTGGTTTTGGCGATTGGAAACCCATTTGGTGTGGGGCAAACTGTGACCAGTGGGATTGTCTCTGGCCTTGCGCGATCTGGCGGCGGGGCAGGGGATGGTCGTGGATATTTTATCCAAACGGACGCGCCCATCAATCCTGGAAACTCTGGCGGTGCATTGATTGACGTCACTGGACGCTTGATCGGGATCAACACTTCGATCCTATCGAAATCGGGCGGATCAAACGGGATTGGCTTTGCGATCCCCGCCACGTTGGTGAAACAATTCGCAACCCAAGCTGCTGCGGGACAAACATCGTTTCAACGCCCATGGGCCGGCCTGATGGGTCAGGAACTGACAGCCGAGGTTGCACAATCCCTTGGGCTGCAAGATGCCAATGGCATGATCATTCTAGATTTACACGCGCAAAGCCCGTTCGCGCGTGCGGGTTTCGCGGTTGGGGATGTGATTACGCAAGTAAACGGCCAAGCGGTGACAGGGCCTTCGGAAATGTATTATCGCATCTCGGTCGAAGGGATCGGCGGGCAGGTCACCGTGACGCGCCTGCGCGATGGCCAAAGCGTCGACATCACCGTCCCGCTGATTGCAGCGCCTGACGAACCACCATCTGTTATTGTGACGTCCGATCAGAATGGCATTTTGCCGGGCGTCAAGTTGCGTCCAGTCAATCCTATGGTTCAACAAGAATTGGGATTGGGGCTCTCATCCTCTGGGATCATTGTCGTTGATGCAGGTCCGGTTGCGCCGCGCATTGGTTTGCGCGGGGGCGATGTTATTTTGGAAATAAACGGAAGCCCTCTAGACAAAGCGCAGGATTTTGATGACCTATTACGGCGGGATACCCGCCGCGGCCAAATCTTGGTGGATCGTGGTGGCGATGCCGTAATGTTAAGGTTTCGTCTATGACCGATCTGTTTGGCACAAATGATGGTATCGCAACAAAAGGGCCACGCCCTTTGGCAGAACGATTGCGCCCGAAATCGATGCAGGATGTGATTGGGCAGCGCCAGATTCTGGCCGATGACGCCCCTTTGGGGGCCATGTTGGACGCCGGCATGTTATCGTCCCTCATATTTTGGGGACCACCGGGTGTTGGTAAAACGACCCTTGCGCGTCTATTGGCGGATCATACAGATTTGCATTTCGAACAGATCAGCGCGATTTTTTCCGGTGTTGCGGATCTAAAGAAAGTATTCGACGCTGCCAAAATGCGCCACGCAAATGGGCGCGGCACCCTGCTATTTGTCGACGAGATTCACCGCTTTAACAAAGCTCAACAAGACAGCTTTCTTCCCCATATGGAAGATGGGACAATTTTGTTGGTGGGGGCGACCACCGAAAACCCGTCCTTTGAATTGAACGCCGCACTATTGTCGCGCGCACAAGTCTTGGTGTTAGAGCGGTTGGCGGCGAATGAGCTAACGGCATTGCTTGCGCGGGCTGAGATCGAATTGGGCGTCACACTGCCCCTGCAAGACGACGCACGTGACACTTTGGTCGCAATGGCAGATGGGGATGGCCGCGCGCTGATTAATTTGGTCGAACAGGCGTCTGGATGGACAACGCCAACGCCCTTGTCGTCGGATGATTTGCGAAAACGCCTCTCACGACGGGCGGCGAAATATGACAAATCGGGGGATGAACATTACAACCTGATTTCCGCGTTGCACAAATCTGTGCGCGGGTCCGATCCCGATGCAGCGCTGTATTGGTTTGCACGCATGTTAGAAGGGGGCGAAGACCCCCGTTATCTGGCGCGGCGTCTTTTACGTATGGCGGTCGAAGACATTGCATTGGCCGACCCCCAAGCCCAAACAATCTGTATGCATGCATGGGAAAGCTATGAACGCTTGGGGTCCCCCGAAGGGGAACTGGCCCTTTCTCAGGCGGTGATTTACCTTGCGCTCGCGCCAAAATCGAATGCGGGCTATGCGGCCTACAAGGCGGCGCGTGCCTTGGCGCGTGCCACGGGGTCGGAACCGCCGCCGAAACACATTTTAAATGCCCCGACCAAGTTGATGGCTGAACAGGGCTACGGATCAGGCTATGCCTATGACCATGACGCAGAAGATGGGTTTTCCGGTCAAAACTATTTCCCCGAATGCGTTTCGCGGCCTGCGCTGTACAATCCAGTGGAACGCGGATTTGAACGAGATCTGCAAAAGCGGGTGCAATATTTTAATAATCTGCGCGAAAAACGGCAAAGGCTTGACAATTCATAGCGAAGTGGTGATGCACGGGGCATGATATATCTGTGGATTGCTCTTGGTGGCGCATTCGGCGCGATGGCACGATTTGGCGTGGGTCAAATCGCGGCGTTTCCCTTTGGCACGCTCAGCGTCAATGTGGTTGGGTCATTCCTAATGGGCGTCGCTTATGTGTATTTTGCGACCCGTTTGGGTGATCGTCTTCCGGTGATGATGATGGCGGGCTTTCTTGGGGCATTCACAACGTTTTCTGCCTTCTCGCTTGATGTGCTCAAGCTGATCGAGGCGGATCGACTGACATTCGCCGCAAGCTATGTTGCGGCAAGCATTATTCTATCCCTCGCGGCGGTGTTCGCAGGGGTCACTTTGGCAAAGGAAACCTTGGTATGAGCGTCCAACGCATTACGATTTCAGCTGACGACGCGGATCAGCGTTTGGATCGGTGGTTGCGCCGCATGTATCCGGCCTTGTCACAGGTGAAGATTGAAAAAATGTGCCGCAAGGGCGAATTGCGCGTGAATGGTGCGCGCTGTAAATCCTCGACCCGATTAGAAGAGGGGCAAGAGGTGCGCGTGCCCCCGATTTCGCATGATGAGTTGGTCCAAAAGCCGATCACCCATTCCAAGATTTCGCCCCAAGATACCAAGATGATCCAAGACGCGGTCATCTATATGGACGAGCATCTGATTGTGATCAACAAACCAGCAGGTCTTCCGACCCAAGGCGGTAGCAAGCAGACAAAACATGTCGATGGCTTGGCCGAAGCGTTAAAGTTTGACTATGATGAAAAGCCGCGCCTTGTGCACCGTCTGGACAAAGACACCTCGGGCGTTTTGCTGTTGGCGCGCACGCGCCCTGTGGCCGCCGCATTGACCGATGCGCTGCGTCATCGCGAAACACGCAAAATATACTGGGCGGCAGTCGCTGGTGTTCCAATGCCCCAAGCAGGGACCATCAAATATGGTTTGGTCAAAGCCCCGGGTCACGGACATCGTGGCGAAGGTGAAAAGATGATCTGCGTCCATCCGCGCGATGTCGCAAGCACAGAGGGCGCGAAACGTGCCACATCTGAATATATGGTCCTGTCCCGTCTTGCCAGTCGCGGCGCATGGGTTGCGTTGGTCCCTGTTACGGGCCGCACCCATCAATTGCGCGCGCATATGGCCGAAATTGGACACCCGATTGTGGGGGATGGGAAATATGGTGGATCGGGTCAGGAAAACCTTGGCGATGGATGGGGCGCACAATTGGGCGGGGACATCAGCCGCAAGCTGCATTTGCATGCCCGTTATATCCGGTTTGAACATCCTGTTACGCGCAAGCTGTTTGAAATCACCGCTGATTTACCCGATCACATGCAGCGGACATGGGATACATTCCAATGGGATGTATCGGATGTGCTGACGGATCCGTTCGAAGATCTGATGTGATGCCCGACCTAAAGCTGGTCATATTTGATGTTGATGGCACCTTGGTCGACAGCCAAGCAGAAATCGTTGCGGCGATGGAGATTTCGTTCGGCGCTGTGAACCAACCTTTGCCAACGCGCGACACGCTGTTGTCTGTGGTTGGGCTGAGCTTGGTCGAATGTTTTACAATTCTCTTGCCCAACAGCGATGCATCCGTGCGATCCATGGCGGTAGAGGCCTATAAACAAGGGTATCACGATAACCGCGTTGCCGGTGCACGGCCCGTTTTGTTCGACGGTATGGCGGATCTATTGGACAAATTGGAACAGGATGATCATATCCTGCTTGGTCTTGCCACTGGGAAATCGCGGCGCGGATTGGACGCGCTTTTGGGGTTTTACGGTTGGGAAAACCGATTTGTGACGACGCAAGTGTCGGACAATCATCCGTCAAAACCGCATCCATCGATGATCCTGACCGCAATGTCCGAAACAGGCGTTGATGCGGCGCGCACGGTGATGATTGGGGATACGACCTATGATATCGATATGGCGCGCGCTGCAGGGGTGAATGCGATTGGGGTAGAATGGGGATATCACCCAAAATCCGCGCTTTTGC
>Ga0255753_1003624_pt1 | contig 16014 bp, 2 predicted proteins | sample 041ome_10_FD_179953 | JGI IMG/M metagenome (GOLD analysis project Ga0255753, IMG submission 179953) | Coastal salt marsh microbial communities from the Groves Creek Marsh, Skidaway Island, Georgia - 041412US metaG (version 2) | ecosystem: Environmental > Aquatic > Marine > Intertidal zone > Salt...
GAACAGTTGTTGCGGTGGTAGGTCCTTTCTCATAATATGAACTATTGTTTGTGAACGAACCAGAGGTAAAATTTATAGTAGATGCTGATGGAGCAGTCACCGCGTATTCGTACACGTATACACCACCTTGATTCGCTGTGCTACTAAGACCATCACCACTCGTAATCATGGTTAAACCGTCGTCACTCATGTTAACCGTGTGTCCAAACCTTTTTATAGTACTAGCTGGTGGAGTTATAGTAGCCGTGGGTGAACTTGGCCAAGACGCGCTCGTATTTGCCCTATCGTATATGTAGACTCGACCAGCATTAGCCGCGTTAGTATCCGCATCAGACCCGGATATAGCTATACGTGTTTTTGCGGCGTTCATATCTACAGATGCACCAAACTCAAGTCCCGAAGAAACCGCATCAAATGTATGCGTTTTCGTAAACGTCCCCGAAATAGAACTACGTTCGTAATAGTATAAACGACCATTATTAGAACTATAGTTACCATCACCCAGTGCCATTGCTAAACCATCACTACTTAAACGTATTGATTGTGTTTCTGACCCCTCACTAAACATCGCGTCCGTGTATCCATTCTCATCGTATATGAACTGTTTAGCTATAGATGTTTCGGATAAAGATAGGTCAGGGGTAATATCACCACTTACCACATTACTCAACTCAATCGCGTACGCGCCCGATCCTTTCACTTCCGCCGTGTACGTCCCCGCATTTCGTATGTAGACCGTATTCGACGTCGTCGTCGCGAACGCCGCGCCGTCTTTTTTTATCGTCGCGGTTTCGACCGTGTCCACATTCTCGATCGTCAATTTGTTGTACCCGTCGAAGGTGAGCGCGGGTGGGTTTACGGGACCGAGTTTCTTTATGAGAACGATACCGGAACCACCGTCACCCGAAGTACTACTACCATTACCTATACCTGCACCACCACCACCCGTATGTTTTGTACCGTGTCCATTACTACCACTACCACCACCACCGTTACCACCGGTATTACCACCACTACTATTACCACCACCACCACCACCCGCAAAGAATCCACTCACACCATACGTCGTTCCAAATACACTCGAATAATCTAAACCGACACCACCGACACCACCACTATTACCACCGACACCACCGGCACCACCACCACCGCCGCCGTTAAAATCATCACCAGTACTACCATTACCACCCGCGTTACCTTGACCCGATGTACCAGCAGCACCCGTTCCTACAGCGGCTATACGCGCAGAACCACCACCACCAGAACCACCGGGTGTTGGGATGATTGCATCATTACCACCACCGTGACCACCACCGATTGATGTTGTTAAACCCGTAAATACCGTATCGTAACCATTCTCTATAGACTGTTGTGTACCTTCGTAACCTATACCACCGTTACCGACAACAATTGATTTTGTACCCGATAACGAAACGTTCTCGGAATACAGTAAACCACCGGCACCACCACCACCACCACGCGTACCCGAACCACCGCCACCACCGGCAACACGTAAAACGTTCGCGGTTATAGTAGAAGCAGGTGGTGTATACGTGTACCTGGTATACTTAGTGTGAACAGTAGAACCCGACGTTTCGGTAAGTAAAAACCAGTGACCTATCGCGACGTAATCGGAAGCATCACTACCCCCCGTGATTCGTAAGCGATAATACTGGTACGCCGTCGTATTTGACGAAACATCGAATGATTTATTCTGATTCGGTACCCATTCCGTTTGAGTTTGTTCCGTACCTATATCCGTCCATCCCGTATCCGTATCACCTATATCGGTATTCGCACCTTGTAATTTCCACGCGGTAGGCCAATGAGATGATGATACAGTGGCAATAATAGGAATAACACCATTAACAAATGCATCTGCAGTTTGGTAGCTCATTCCTTGCCCACCCGGAGCAAAATCAATAGTTTGATTTGAATCTCGTGAGTTTGCATACGAAGAAGAATGCAAAGCTAGAACAGTTTGATCTACGTCTTCTCGTGTTTGAAACCAGATTCCATTATTTACAGTTGTTCCTGGAACATACACCAACCAATGCCGAACATCATTAGCGAATCCACCATATGAGCCTGATATATCCCATTGGTATTGTAATATACCGTCGTAAGTTTTCTTACCATCGGAGTCAATATTGGAATCTCCAGTATCTACAACAGCAGTCCATGAATAATTGGACCCCCACCAACCACCTACTCCAAAATTTTTTGCAGATGAAGAAACATTATCAGAACCAGTATCCCTTGCTCTAATGACATACGATTTTATAACCTGTGAACTCGGGTACTTGATTTTTAACCATTGGGGTGAAGATGTACTTGGCGCACTACCCGATAACCAATTATTATCATACGCGTAAGTTTTACTAAACGCTTTCCATGCCGCATATGTACTACTCGACTCATCCTTTGCGCTTACCTCCCACCCATTATCCGTATCCCACCCGTACGTCGAACTATAATCCGTGTGAAGTGTTGAATTTGCGGTAAAATCGGGGTTCTCGCGTTCCTTGACGTGAGCTAACGTTCCCCAAGTGTACGTTCCCGCGGGTGTGTCGGAATAGACAAAGCCCGCCGTTGCTGCTTCTGCCACCGTCGAATACGCGCTCGAATAATCACTCGCGCTAAACGCGCCGTGGTGGAATGCCGCCGTAAACTCGGGTATAGTATCCACGGCCCCCACATACACGTTACTCGTAACGAACGTATTCGCATCCTTTGCCTCGAGTACGTATTCACCCGCGTACGTCACGTATACGTTACTCGCCGTGTTCGTGTCATACGTGGTTGAACCAAATCGAAGACTTGACGAGGTTTGGGTTATGTTCTCGATCGCGAGTTTATTGAACCCGTCGAAGGTAAAGGTAGGACCCAAAAAATATGGGTTGATGAACTGAGATTCCAAAACTATTTGACCGTTATTCGTACCTATTACATAAACAACTGCCGGATTTTCAATTGTTTCACGACTAGTCGCCGCCGTATCAGTTGCCGATATTCCAAAAGTGTTATTAGCATCTGTGGGATTCGTATCAAACCATTTCTTCGTCGTCCAATTGTATCCTATAAAATACGTACTACCTGTTGCGTTAAGTGACATGTTGTATTCGTAGTATGTGTTTGTCGTATCTGTAGCTTCATGTTGATAATTATATCCGGAAAAATCTCCAGCTGTTATTGGGATGGTATCAACCAAAGTTGGTTGTATTACCGAAAAAACTGTACCCACAACATTACTCAAATACGCGAACGTATCACTCGTTTGAACGTTCGCCGTATACGTTCCAGTTTCGTATATGTACACGTTCGATTGGGTCGTTAAATCACGCGTCGTTCCGTCCGGTAAACCGAGGGTTGTTGAGGTTGGGGTTATATTACTCAAGTGTAACTTATTGTACCCATCAAACTCGAGTTGGGGTGCCGAAACCGACCGCGTCGTCGTAAAATCGGGTGTGACTCTATTCGAATAGTACACGTCGTTCACGATCGCTTGGTACGTTCCCGTTTGGTCCGAACGTAACACGACGTTACTTTCGGTCCCGTACGTATGGAAAAGAACGTCGTCCCTGTATAATTTGGCCGAACTTATCGTGACGTTTTGACCTGTAAGTGTAAGTGTTGGGTTTGAGAATGTGAGTGTGACCTCCTTTTTAGGGTACCATCTATACACTCTAACCGCACCACCACTCGCACCCGTCGATACAAAGTATTCGCTATTCTCACCGAAAAAGCATATACCGTAACCTTGGTCGTTGTCAGTGTCCTCAAACGTAAAATCAGACGTGACGTCCGTCGACGAAGACCAATCACCGGCATCGTTATTCTTAAATATTTTACGCGAATTGGAATCGTCATCAAATAAAAGTATATATTTACCATCTGATGTTATCGAACCCGAATGACCTATATCACCATTGTTTACCCAATTACCTGCGTGTGTAACTGTATTTTCATCAAAATCTACATTAAACACGTCGTATCCACCGTACGTAGAAGTATTACCAAACATGAGGTATTTACCATCTTTTGTAAAAGATTTAGCTTGCATACTTCTATTACTGGTAGTACCTTGAACAGAACTCGGTCGAGGATTACTTATTATAGTTTGAGCCGTCCACGTATCGGTACCCACTGTATGTTTATACAATTGAACTGAAAAGTCCTGACCACTACTAGAATTATGTCCCGAAATAGCAAAGTTATAATTACCTTCCGCGGGAACAAAAGCTGGTTTGTGAACATAAGTAGATGTATCTATTGTTTGTACAGTTTGTGATAATTTAGTATACGTTTCCGCGGATTCGTCGTGTTTCCAAATTTCATAATGATAACTATTACTACCACGTCTAGCTATAATTATATATTTACCATCATACGTCATAGATCCGACTAAGTATGCATTCGTTACCTGACTATACGTAATCGTCGTATAATCCGTGTACCCAGAAACTGGATCACCTTTCAAAATGTACACTACACTATCGTTTGTTTTATTATACGCTATATATTTACCATTACCACTCGCCTCTGACATATACCCACCGGTTTGTGATAACTGTATATCGTGTAATTTATTAGGACCCGCCGCCGTCATATCCGTATTTGGTACCGTACTGACTTCCTCCGTCGTTGCCGTCACCACGTTCGTATACGTTTCCGTACCGAGTGTTACCGTAAACGGGATCGTCCCGATCTTCGTCGTTTCCTCGAAAACGTACACGTTCGTCGTCTCGTTTATATCAAAGGGGTCCGCACCGGTAAAACTTGTTGTTACATTTTCCTCGGTAAAGTCTGTTAACGATAACGTTACGACATTCGAACTCGACACGGTTGTCGTTGCCTTCGCCGTCGGTTTGACCCAAACGCGGTGGTATAAATAGTCCCCGAACGCGAGTACGTCATCGTTTTCGTCGGCGTTTGCAATATCAACCCAATCGTCGCTCGGTGCGTTCCGACCCTGGATCTTAAACTTTATACCCATGTACCCGTGGTCACTCGTACGGTATACCTTTGCCGTAGATGATGAACCCAAACTTGGGAATGTCACGGTTGATGTATAATCGTTAATAATACCGGATAACATAAACTTTTGGAATCCCGGGGTCGATGTTGTTCCCATCGCATAATTAATCCATTTTCGTGGTAAATTGTATTTCGATTTACGTCCCAAATCGTCCGTTACTTCGAGTGTATACGTCACGTCCTGTGGTGTTGATTCCGTGTACCCAAAGTTTACACCGTTCCCCGTTGTTGCCGAAGTTACCGTCGTAAGTAACGTTCCGTCAGGTTTATATAATTTTGCCGTTGCCCCGTACGTCGACGTTAACTCCGAAACTTTAAACCCCGTAACAACGTTACTAAAGTTTGCCGCGGGAGAAACGTAATCGGCTACATCTAAATCTAAATACGTATCACCACCCGCCGTCGTTATGAGAAGAATATCCAAATCCGAACCCGTTTTTGTCGTTGTACTTACCGACGACGCCGTTACGGTATTGTTCGGCACGTACGTAAAGTTACCAGTACCGTTCGTTTTTATTGTTATTTTGTGAATTGAAGGTTGTCTTAAATTTTCTTTTATTATTGCATCTACAGTGACGTTACCCGTTAAAGTTATCGTCGTCTCCCCTGAAACTTTCGAGTCCCCATTGATCGTCAAGGTCGTTCCACTGATCGATGCCGTTACCGTTTCAGTTTCCGTAATATCCACGATATTAGGATCCTCTATATCTTCCGTAATCAATGCGGGGATCTCTATGAAGCGCATTTATATAGAAGGAGATTTTTTAATTTATATATTTCGTCCCGTCCCATTGACGACGTTTTATACGAATGTTTTTGAACGAACCATTATCACTACCATTACCTTGTTTCCAAAAAGTTGTACTTAAGTATACAGTTTTACCAGTACCCCATGTAATTGTTTTAATTTTAGTACCAGCTTGCCACCACTCAACCTCACCATTCGTTTTATACACTATATAAAAAGTATCGGTAGAATTCCATGCAGTCGCTACGGCTTCGCCGGTAACATCAATACCGTCGATATTGAATGCACTTTGGTAATATGCATAGTGATATATATCAGTATCGTTGGATGCATAAGTTTGAACAACGGAATCACTTATACCTATCTGTTTATATGAATTACTATCATCACTATTCGATGCCGAAGCCTTGTATTCGAACGTTACAGGTGCCGTATAACCGGTATCCATATACCAACCACCGTTCCAGGTATTACCACCCGCACTTTTATACGTATTCGTTACGTCAGTTGTTCCATTATCTACATAAACAATAGTTTGACTACCGGACTTTGTCAATAAGGTTATAGTTTCGTACCCATAAACAGATGTAATCGACTTTGAAAGTTTAACGCCTAACCGAGCGCTCGACGCGTCGAGTGCATACGCGAGTAGTGTTCCCGTAGTGGCTTCGGCTAAACCGTGAGCAACAGAAAGTTGGCTTACGGGTGTAGAGACTTCCGATACACTATTGACACTATACGTAACGGTCGAAATACCCGTACCTTGTGTAGAAATCAATACATTCGACTCATTCGTAGGATCCAGGGTTATATCTGTTACTTTAGGTATTTTTTTACCCGTCGTTAAATTACCACCCGTTCGAATAATAACAATACCCGAACCACCAACACCACCCCAATTATTCTGACTATGATCACCACCACCACCACCACCACCCGTATGTTTACCACCGGCACCCCCCGCTGTATTTGCGGGTGGTTCTAGTGAATCCTGAGTCGTACCATCGTCACCATTCTCACCGTTTGTCAAACCATTCGTATCACCCGTACCGTGAGATCCATTAGTGAGTCTCGCACCCCCACCACCACCACCTTTACCACCGTTACCACCACTGCTTGAATGACCTGCACCACCACCACCACCAGAAAACCAGTAACTCGTAAACCCGGTTATTGTACACTGTTTACCATCACCACCTTTACCTGGATTGTTCTGACCAGCCGCACTCGCACCACCACCACCGGCAGGGTACCAAGTAGTTCCATTCGCTTGTCCGCCATCGAAACCTTGTCCCGAAGTCCCTATACCTTTTGCACCACCGGAACCACCAGAAGCACCAGAACCACCACCACCAGAACCACCATTACCAGCAGGGTAATCAGTTGTACCATACCGAGATGCACCCCCACCACCACCAATTGCCGTTGTTAATCCCGTCACGGATGTATCCGCCCCATTCCTACCACGGTTATTATAACTAGTCGTACTTGCATGTATACCACCAACCCCACCACCACCAACGACGATTGTTTTTTGTCCCTCAGATATGGTCGTATTTTTAGTTTCGAGGTAACCACCGGCACCTCCACCACCGGATATATCACTACCACCACCACCACCACCGGCGACGAGTAAATGGTCAACGGATGTTAGATCCCCAGTTATTGTAAATTTATACGAAGTATATCCAGAACCGTCACCACCAGCAGCAGTTTCCTGAACGAACGTTGGGTCTTCATCGAGAGTTCCTAAAGGATACGTACCGGGTGATGTATCCGAATAAAAGTATCCAAGATCTGCAGCTGCCGTAACACTTCCGTGACCGTATGGATCACCACCATTTACAAACGTATTGTGGTGAAATACAGCAAATGGACTCGACGGGGTTGACGAAGTTGTGGTAACCGTATCGGTTAAGTTCGTATTGGTTTTTTCTATAAACAATTTATATGAATCACCCGAACTTGCCCCGGATTCCGTAAACGTACCAGATGCTTCCCCGTCGGTTAAAAGGAACCGCGCGCGGGTCGCGTTATTACCATCAGTAATACTCGCATATTCGAAACTCGACGGTACGCCCCATACGTCATAGTTTACGGTTGTTAAATTGCCACTGTTCCCAATCGCCAAGTTCCCCGATGGACTTACGATAAGTTCGGGTATACCTAACGGTGGTCGCGTTTTTGTCGTGTACCCTCCCGAAGGTTGGTAATACGACACACCGTTAATCGCTACAGGTGTTATGTCGAGGTTTCCACCCGAAAATTTGTATAAAGGGTACTTATAATTCGTCCCGTCTTTTATATAAAACGGTGCGGGTGCGTTAATGTTATCGAAATCCGTTGCCGTCGAACTAAACATTTCGCGTATGAATAGGGAAAGTACGCCATTGACTTTACGTAACGTTAACATACCCGTTTCGCCCGGGCCTATAACGTACTCGTCCGTATAGTTTACTTTAACGGTATCGTCTTCCTCGAACGTTTCGATCGTTACGAAATTGCCTTTAATACTCGACGTATTCTTCAATGCAATGTGGATCGTCGTATTATTACTCACGTTCGCGTGGTTTATACCCGTTATATTTGCTGATGTTCCTCGTTCAATCTTAGCAACGCCCGAGGTTTTACCTGCGGTTATGTTAAGTGTTTCGCCATCGATTTGTGCCGTCACGCCGCCGAAACCCGTCGCGTCGTCCGTATACGCGATACTTCCTGAGACTTCAACATTTCCAGAAACTTTAAGTTTCGCGCCTGTTATAGTAAGTGTATCTCCGTTTCCGTTTATAGACATTCTTATTACTATACCTACATAAAAGAATTACACGTAGTTTTCACAAATGTCGATCGGTATTATCGGAACCACGACCCAAACCCTTAAAATCACAAACAAAATTCAAAAGGTAAACAAAGTACACGCCTACGATGTTTCACATACCGTAAACATGTTTAACGCCGAAAACTATGCGTGTGTTGCCGATCTTATGGTAAACATGGACCGACCGCGTATTATCGTGACGGCGTGTAAAAACGTAAAAGAGGTTCGACCGACATTAACTCGTGTTCTTGAATGGTCTGACCCTGAAGATACGATCATTAATTGTACACACGAACACTATAAACATAGTATGTATTACGAAAACGAGTGTTCGAACAAAAACGTACACTATCTCAGTGCATCCCTGACGAACGAGGCGTTCCTCGTCGGGGGTCAAAAACGGATTTTCAAATCCCATGAACCTCTTTTCTATTCGTTCGCCAAAAATGTTCAATACGCGGGGGATATGCCTGGTTCGGGACATTTCGCGAAAATGGTTCTTGATGGTCTCGAGTGTGCCATGTTTCAAATCGTCGGTGATGCGTTTGCATACTGTAACGGGAACGTTCCGGTCATGCTTTCACTCATGGATAAGGCAAAGAACATGGACGTTTCGGGACCGGTTATCGATCGGTGTAAAAGCCAACTCTACGTAACTCGAAACTATAGTCAAGTCGCACAAGTTAAAAATTCGACCACGTGGTTCATGGAGTATACATTCAAAGCGCGGTTACCAACACCCGTCATACACTCGGCTATTACATCACGCATGACGAGTCAATACGCAAAATTATCCGAAACACACCAATCGTATAATACGTTTTACGATACGAACGTTATTCTCCAAACGATCCGGTTCTGTTTTGCAATGACACTTTACGAAGGTAATCAAATTTCGTATGGGAAAATCGTAGACTGGTCGAAAAACTCAAACGTGGCGTGTCGCATGTTTGAAAATCACGATCCCTTATACGTGATGGATGCGACCGTCGAGTTTGCGAGGACGTTTGTCATGCATTGCGTGAACTGTGGGGTACCTATACCCACAGTTCAAGCCGCGTTGAGCCAATATGATTTTATGAAACAAGAACGAACGTCGATGAATTTTATCGCGTCGTTACGGGACGTTTAGTTTTTTTAGGCGTCGCCCCATAATTGCCATTCGCCTATTTTTAAACCAGAACCACCATTATTCGCGGTTACACTTAACTTATAGTATTGATAACTCGCCGGTGAACTGATCGAATGAACGTCCCCGTATATCGACGGAGGTTGATTCGTTACGGTATCGAGAACAGTCGACCAGTCATTTAGATTGTTAGTCCCGTACAATACCCATGATTTAGGACGAAACGTACCGTCCGTTGAAAGGGTCGGGTCCGTATTCCCACCGGGTGTAGATACGGGTGAAGTCGAATCGTACGGCCAAACTATATATTTACGAATCGTTTTAGATGATTCAAACGTTATGGTTATATCACCCGTAGATGATGTTGAATCAAATCCGCTCGTTATAGAATTATCAAACGTGTTATACGGTGATCCAGCAACACTCGATTCCGTGGAGTATTGTACACCCGATATCGTCCACGTCGCAGTCGTAGTACTCGTCGTCAAACCCGTCGTCGTTCCGTCAATGGGTGGGTACTGGTACAGTGGGAAATGGTCGTCCGTAACCGTTAAGGGTCGCGTTATCGTAAACGTATCGGTTCCCTTAATTTGCGCGTAATACGTACCCGCGTTCGAGAGTGTATACGAACTCTCGTTACATGACACGACGTATAAGTTTGACGTATCGTTCACGTTACTCTCGTATATCGTTATCTCCGTACCCGATCCCGGTTCCGTGTTCACGACATTTATCGCGTTGAGTCCGTCATACTCGAGTTTGGGTCCGAGGCCTGCAGTACCCGCTAACGCCATGATTTGCTTTTGGTTAAGTACAGAATTATACGTTTTAAAGTAGTACATGAGAAACTTTCGAAACGTCGCAGTAACACCTGTTCTATATAAACACATTTGCTCCCTAGCTAAGGGTAATTTAGCACTCGCATACGTCGCCGAAACAACTGGGTACCCGTTCACGTACCCGACTGCATTACGATTAGTATCGAGTGTTAACGCAATATGGTGCCATTTACCCACGGTAAAACACTTTACTGTACCTGATGCTAATTCATTACCACCGTTATTTCTATACAATTTTGCCGTTCCATCTGCCGCCATTTCCAATTCGACGTCGTTCGTAGAATTGTGTCCTATCTCGAGTATATTATCGTACCTTTCCTGTTGAATAGGGTAAAAAATACCTTCGACCGTTGATACTAAACTCCCAGCTTGTGCAGCGGTAAAATATCCAGTCGATGTCGAATAATACACGTTAGATACCGACCCATCAGCGCGTGGAATGTTCGGAACTATGGAACCAGACGCGTGAACACTATTATTCCCTAAGCTAGGTAAATGTGAAAACTGAGTATCGTCGGGTTTTTCAATGAGTACGTGGCAATGGGGTTCAGGAATCTTAACTTCACTATTCACGTTTGGTGTTGCGACATTCGTTTGGAGAAGAACTATACCGGAGCCACCTTTACCACCAGCACCTCCTCCACCACCACCAGTGTGACTCTGTCCCGATAAAGCATTTGCTGTACTAACGCTGGTACTACTGTATCCACCACCACCAATTCCACCGACTGCGGGTGTTGCGGTTGATTGTGAACATCCAGCACCACCACCCGCAAACCACCCCGATTCCCCATAAAACGAACCAAAAACATTGGAATAATTAAGACCTATACCCCCGACACCACCAAGTTGTGAACTAGTACTTGCATTACCACCAACACCACCGGCACCACCACCACCACCGCCATTTCTATATGTATTGTTACCTGCATTACCACCCGCGTTACCTTGATCAGACACACCCGTCCCGGGACTGGTTGGATAATGGTGTGAAGTACCACCACCCGAACCACCATTACCACCAGTTTCACCTGCGGTTGCACCGCGACCGCCACCAAACGTAGTCGTTAGTAATGTAAACGTTGTATCATTACCGTTAATGTGGTTCGCTCCACCATTACCAACGACAATCGTTTTTGTTGCGCCTTGTGCCAAGCTCGTTCCCGCCGTATACACGAGACCACCGGCACCTCCACCACCAGCTGAACCACCGGATGTTTGACCACCACCACCTCCACCGGCGACCATCAAAACGTTCGCGGTTAAGGTTGATGCGGGGGTGAAGGTATACGTCGTACTTGAAACTGTATCAGCTATTTGGTGTGTCGTCTGGTTACCTTGTGTATTTATATCCGTACCCGCGTAGTTTGTTGTTTCAATTAAATTATCACCTCTATACACTTTCCAACCGGGTGTTGTACCCGTACCTTTATAAGCAAATTGAACTTTACCTATAATCTTACCCGTTAACGGAACTAAACGTATAAGTTCGTCGTCCACGGAATACGGGTACTTTCTATCAAGACCAGTCGCACTTGCGTTATATGTACCATTTACCCACCCTATATAACCACCCGGACCATCTAAAACATTGTCGTTTAAACGAGAACCGTCTTCATTATACGGTGTCGTCTCATCCGATAATTTCCCAGTACCCCCATCTCCCGAATTATCTGCATACGCAGCTCTGTATAAATCAGCTCGATAATCCGTACCGTATGTCATTGCAGTATTAGTATCATCAAATACGTCAATTTCTGTTAACATAATACCTGTAGTGTTCGTATCAGAACTATCGTTTTGGGTATACTCATTTAATCTAAACGATACATTACTACTCACTAATGGATTTACAGCTGTTATAGTCCCAATATCCCCCGTATAACTCGGCGTATCGGCATAGAACCGACCGTTATCGCGCGCCGTAAGTATATCGCCGTCCCCGTACGCGTTATCGAAATTACCGTGGTGGAATGCCCACGTATACAGACCCGACGTCTTTGTTGCGGGGATTGTTGCTGATTTTAAATTAAAATTTGTACCAGATTTTATTTGCGCATCGTACGTTCCGGGATCCGAAACGGTTACGATTTGGGTGTCTTTTGTGTCGTAGGTGTGGGTGTCTTTTGTGTATTTAGATGATTTTTCACTCGTATATGATCCCGTGAGTGTATATGTACTATCTTGCCCAGCTAAAGTACTCTGATTACCTTGTGGTATATCATACGTCATACCATCGGCATCAAGTTTAGTTGGTTGTATATATTGCTGTCTATCCCAAACAATTTGTACCTGTACAATGGATCCCGACATTGCTTTTACATGCATCCATTCTGTACCAATTGGATACGTATTATATACACTATCAGGTGCATGTATTAACCTATTGGACTCTGGACTATTACGAAGTGCACCACTATCTACACTTGAATAAGAACCATCTGTAACCGTACTAAACAGTGAATCCGATGGTCGTATATACTCAAGATCTTGATTAGGACCACCGTTACCCAATGGGAAATAAATATATTCTATGGGAAGTATATTACCATTTTTATCCTTTATACGTACATCTGTTATAAGAATTTGTTTTGGCCAAGTTTGAGTAGTTTTTGAAAATTTAACAATTTGTCCTTGTGTGTATGGGTTATTCACAAAAACCTTATCGTACCCGTCATAGTCAAACGAAGGTGCGAGTATGTTCGGTAACGTATCGATATATTTAGGGTACGTAATGTCACCCGTGGTATTGTCACCACGGGCATTATTAGTACCATTACCCCATGCGTAATACTTACCGTCTTCGGTAATTGCGTAAGGACACTCATAAGACCCGGAACTAAACACTTTTATATTCGAAACGTTCGTCCATTTCGTTGGTGACGCTAAATTCCCCGTACTCCCGTTACCAAGATTACCATGGGTACCGCCACCCCAACAATAATACCCGTCGCTCGTATCGGCGAATACATGATATGCTCCTCCATATATTTCGTTTATCGTTATATTGTTCGCCGAAAAGTAGTCAACTTTTTGCCACGATGTATGACCACCTGCTGTGGCAGTACCATCGCCTATTTGACCAGCTGAGTCTTGACCCAATGCATAATACGTACCATCACTTTGCCATGCGTATATAGTAAAATACGTACTCGAAACACCTATTATATTGTTACTCGTCATGATTTCGTGAGGCGACTTTTGCGCATCCGATAAAGTTGTTTGTGGATAATCTACACCGGCACCATTGGCCCAAATCTGTCCCCAAAACCACACGTCACCGTCAGTATCTAAAGCGACACCGTGAGTACCACCGAGCTTGACTCTCGATATGTTATCTGTTACACCACCAAATGTAATCTGTTTGGGTGTATTCGACGAAGACGCACCTGTACCTTGACCCAAATTCCAAAATGATGAACTGTGTGTACCCCATGTCCATACGTTACCCGTTTCAGTTAAAGCCATGGTCGTCCTTGAACCTTGTCCAGAAATTTGGGTAATATTATTTGCAGTTAAACTTTGGTCCCCGAAATAGGACGTCACATCAATAAAACTCGTCTGATCACCCGTCTGTCCAGGTATACTATATTGAGTACCTTCGCCCGTAACCCATATTTTACCGTCGCGCGTTTTCGCCCACCGGTTTTGAGAACTTACACACTGGTCCCATATACTCACGACCTCGCCTTGGGGTATACCCGTACACAAGGTCGGTACGGTTATATCGGAAGATGTACCTACACCGGCTTGACCGCTACTGTTTTCACCCCACCCGTATAGTTTCCCGTCGTACGTGAGTGCGTGACCAAAAAAGTACCCACCACTAAGTGTAGGTTCGACCGTTTTTAGTGTTCCACTTACCGTGGTATTCGTCAACGCAAAGTCTGTGGCATTTCCTATTTCCGCGGAATAGTCGCCCGTATTCTCGACGTAAATGTTCGTTGCCGTACCGATTTCGTACGTGTTCGAGCCGTACTTGAGAGTCGTCGAGGTTGGTGTAATGTTTTGTATAGAGAGTTTGTTGTATGTATCAAACGATATAAAACTCGTCGCATTATATGTTCCACCTAGTGTGTATGTCTCATCTAGACCTTGGTAACTATTAGAACCTACAGTAATATCATACGTTTTACCCTTGTTACTTATTCGCATGGGTTGTCTGTATATCTCTCTATCCCAAACTACGCGAACTTTTGCAACTTCGCCACTCACTGCTTTTACGTGTATAATCTCAGTACCGTCGGCGTACCCGTTAAAAGTAGTCGATAGAAAAGACATTATCTTATCCGAATCTGGTGTGTTTCTATACGCGTACTCAGTAGAATTAACTGGGTCAGCCAAGGAATAAGAACCATCCGTTACGTTACTAAATAAAGTACCACTCGAGGAATTTATATATTCTAAATCACGACCATTACCACCGTTTGAATTTGGGAAATAGAAATATTCTATGGTAAGAAGATTATCGTTTGCGTCTTTCAATTGTATATCCGTTATTGTAGAATTAGCTGTCCATGACGAACCACTTATTTTTGAAAATATAACAGTATCTAATCCAGTAGATGAATATTCCGTCACGTTCAAGGCTGTATTACTCGTCAACGCAAACGTAGTCGTCCCTTTACTTTCCGCCTCGTACGTACCTTGTTCGGATATGTACACGTTACTCGCCGTGCCGATATCGTACGTGTTTGAGCCGTACTTGAGTGTTGAGGTCGACCCCGACTCTAAACCAGTGAACGTCAGTTTATTGTATGTGTCGAAATCAAATTTGGGTGCCGGGTTATACTCCTCGACCGTCATGTTAACACCGCTAATCGTTGCAGTATCCCAAAATTCAAATACAAATTTGTTACCCGTTTCACCTATAGAATATCCTGATGTACCACTTTGTGGACGCGTTAGAAAATGTGATATAACCTCCGTATCACCCACAAAAAATTTACCCGTAATTACATCAGATGTACTCATGGTAAGTAAAAAGTACCAGGGATCAGCGAGTGTAAATGGAGACGACGTCGAACCATACGTACCACCGGTTATCTCGACTGTATGTGTACCAGCACTACCATCTACTGAAAAACCCGTCCCCACAACCATGGCAGATTCATCAAAGGAACCACCGGCATCGTATAAAAGTATACCGTCACGTGGATCGTTCAAGTAATCACCAATACTATTAATCTGACGAATATTAACGTCACTACTATCTCTTATATACATCTTTAGACGTGTACTATAAGACGCATGACTATCGGTCCATTGTTTATTAAAAGATATCTTATACGTCTTATTACCCTTAATATTGTTTACCGTAACGAGTGTTTGTCCACCACCAGTCGTATGTGAAATCGCCACGTTATCGTGTAAAGTTGAATACGTACCGAGACTTCCAGTAATGTTACTACTCAACGCAAAGTTCGTCGCACCCTTAATTTCC
>Ga0255753_1003625_pt1 | contig 16009 bp, 3 predicted proteins | sample 041ome_10_FD_179953 | JGI IMG/M metagenome (GOLD analysis project Ga0255753, IMG submission 179953) | Coastal salt marsh microbial communities from the Groves Creek Marsh, Skidaway Island, Georgia - 041412US metaG (version 2) | ecosystem: Environmental > Aquatic > Marine > Intertidal zone > Salt...
CTCCTGGTTATTCATGGTAGCGGCGTGCAGGTGCCACTCGGTATCATAGGTACCTGAGTTATTGATCCACCCCTCAAAGTAAAACTGGTTTCGTTTGTTGGTATGGAAGCCAAATAACCAATTTCTATCCAAACTGGTAATGAGCCTTCCATTTTGGCCACCTGTGTATCGGGCTACGGATAAAATAGTAAATTCATTGGGTTTAAATGGATCATTGGTCCAGAGTTGGTCATTCCCATCGAAGTTGACGACATTGCCCAATTGGGTGGAAGCAATTCGGCTGGGATCGCCACTTTTTTGATCAAAATCAAAGCTTTCACCTGCCTTATTGTTCCACGCGGTTACCGCACTGCCAGAGAGGGTGAAACTGTTGGTATCGGCTGCATCGAGCCAGATTTTCATCTTCGAACTCTTCTTGCCAATGGATACAGTATTTACCCAGTCACTCTCATTGGTTCCTCCATCATTGGTGCCCCAATGCAGGGAAATATCTGCACCTTTTACTGGTTGTGCCAAGTGATCTGCGGGGAGTTTGGAAGCGATATCATACTTGTTGGCGAGATAAGACTCCATCTGCTCGAGTTGGTTATCATCCAAACGGGCATTGAAAATCATCAGTTCGGATATTCTACCCTTCCATGTGTCAGCCCCGTTTCCTTTTCCTCCAATACCTACAGGAACGGAAGTTTGAGATTTGAGAGAACCACTCAAAGTGGCAGTCTTATGGGTAGAACCATTAATTTTGAAAACCAAATTATTTGATGTATCCGAGGATGAGTAGCGCAGCGTCAGGACACTGGGACCTCCGTTAAATCCGGCATTTACTCCAGATGACCAAATGGCATCCGAATTAGTGTAAGGGTAGGTGTTTCCACCAGTGCTTGTATTGATAGCTGGTCCCCAAATTTTATGACCGCCGTAATCGGCCCGGTGAATGTTTAAGGTCCAAGCAAATGGGTGAGAGTTGGAATTTGCCCAACCCGTATGGTTACTTTTTCCCAAGATTACACAAAAGTGATCAAATGCGGTCTGATAAAGGGTGGTGACTACGGTCAGGTCGTCCCATCCATCAAAATCACTGGCACTATTATCAATAGTAAAGGAGTCGTCGGTCAAATCGATGGCTCCTTTGCCATTAAAACCATCATTATCCCATATCGGTTGACCTGTTTTCTTGGTGGCATGGTATCCATTACCACTTTGGTCCAACCAGCGGTTCACATTACCTCCGTTTCCTGGGGCAGTGTTCGTAGTGGTGGAGGTGGACATGTAGGAGGCAGCGGAGGCATCAAACCATGCTTTCAGCCCACTAATTTCTGTGGGTTGGGGAACATCGGGTACCACATTACCCGTGCCATAGGCGGTTAATTTGGCGGCAATTTCCACTCCGGTAGCGGTACGGTTAACCAGGGCACCGTTGGATGCAATCGCTTGCGTACTGGCCGAGGTGGTAAAGCTTGTGGTCGAGGATGTCCACACACCATCCACCGCGGCATCATTGTAAGCACGCATACGATAGTAATAGGTAGTGGAGGGTAGCAAGTCCCCGATGAATGCTTTAACCATTCCCTCGGAGTGCTCACCTGTGTTCAATACAGTTGCCCAGGATCCTGCGGTGGTTGCACCATCAGATGTGCCATAATAGATCAATACGGTGGTGTTCTGACCACCCGAGCTGGTTAAGTTGCCTTCAAAGTTGGCATTGGTTGCGGAGACAAAGGTAGCAGGCTGTGCAACAATGGTTGGAGCCGTTGGGGCAATGGAGAGGTTAAGGATGATGGCATCGCTGGCACTTGGATCTGAATTTCCAAGTTTATCATTCAAACTATCAGTGTCGGTCACATCCCCATCATCATTGGAATAATTGACAACCAGGGAAACTTCAAAATCTCCAGCGACTGTAGGGGTTCCACTAATCACACCGGTGCTGGCATCCTTGGCCAGTCCCTCAGGCAGGCCATAGGGCACCCGGCTGGAAATGTTGCTGGGGTCACTCGCGGTGATGGTGTAAGTGAATGCACTGTTGTAGGTGCCATTTGCGGAGAGATCGGAGGTGATCATCCGTGGGCCGGTGATTGACCCGTAACTGATCAAGCTTTGGGAGCTCTTTTGGTTGTCGTACTCTGCTTTGACCCAATCTGCTGTGCGTTCCACAGAAGATAGGCGTACTTCATCCACTAAGCCAGTCAGCCAGCGATTCTGGAAATCATTACCAATGATCAGGTTGGCAACACTGCTCGAGCTGGGCAAGGAAGAGTAGCCAGCTGTCTCAGTGGATATCGCACCATTGATGTAAAAGCTTAAATCATTTAAAGTTGTGGCGTCATCTGGGAAGGTTACGGATACATGTGTCCAGGTGTTGTCCCCAAGGGCCAAGCTGTTCGATTCTCTTCCTCCCCCTTTAATTTCAACGCGTAATTTCCTTCCCGTGGTTGTCCGAAGGAGCCACTTATTATGATTCGTATCATTATCGCCCCAGGACATGATGGCTTTATCAACACTGGAAGTTTTGATCCATAATTGCATGCTCCGGGCGGCTGCACCTGAAATTCCTTTGTAGCCAAGTGCCTCCAGTTTATCATCAGTTCCATCCAGAGAAATCGCATAGCCAGCATGTCCAGCGAGTGTGGTCGCACCACCATTCACCGTAAAGTGATTACCATTGGGGCTGGAATCATTGGTGATACCAGAGGTGATTTGATCGAGGTGCCAGGACCCTTCATAGCCATTGGACCAGACTGGATCGTCTGTTGCGTAATCGGGGGTGGTCTCGGTACCAATTTTTCCCCAAGCGGCAGTGATCACGGTATTGGTGCCCGTTATGCTAGGCACTTTTACCCAGATATTTGATGTTCCGGAGGTATTCCAGTCGGCAATTTCATAGGCGAGTTCCTGCCCACTGGAGGCAAAGAAGCGCAAGTCTCCTCCCGTACGCACTCCATCGCCATCGCTATCGAGGAACCCGTTGTAGGAGAATCCGGTAATGGAACTTCCCAGCGATACGAGAACGGGAAAGTCCGTAAGGGTGGAGGATCCGGTATAGCCGGATAGGGTTAAGTCCATCCTGAAGGGGAAGGAGGCAGGGTCACTGATTTGGATGTTGTACACCTTGGTCACCGTGACGGAGCCCCCACCTGCGGTTGCACCCGTTGCGGTAACGGTAACATTTTGCGAACCGGTCACACTGGTGGATCCACTGATTACCCCGGTTGCTGCATTGATCGAGAGCCCGGGGGGCAGACCACTCGCAGAGAAGGAACCACTACCTGAATGGGCAACCGTGTAGGAGGTGATAGTGGTATCCTTTTTACCAAAGATCCTGGTGTTATCTGGGTCATTCAAACTAATCGGACCGACAAGATTACCAAAATTCAGGTAAGTGGAACTTGGTTTTTGGTTGTTGTAACTGGCGGATAACCAATCGGCCGTACGTGGAATGGTGGAGAAGGTGGCTTCGTCGAAGGTGATATCGGCACCGGAATCATCCGTGCCCCGCCCAATTGCGAGCTTTGAAATGGTGTCCAGTCCGGGGAAGTACCAAGCAGTGGATCCATCTACTGTACCGTCAATGTAGATGGAAGCATATCCATCTTCGATGACTAAAGTCAGCATATTCCAGCCGCTCAAATCATCATTGGCGTCCGACAGGGTAAGAGTGCCTTTTGATCCTCCAGTTACTTTTAATTCAACATGAGAGGGAGACGCATTGTCTGCCTGGAAGCGAAGGTTGTAATCGGAGTCACTGTTGTATTCCACTGCAAAGAAGTCTTTCCAATCAGTTGGGTTACTGGGTGTGTTTGCCCAAATGGAGTAGGTCCCCTCCTTGGCTTGAATGTTGCCGGGTACACTACTTAAAAATCCATTATTTAGGGCGGAGGTAGAGGAGTAGGATCCTCCAGACAAACCTGAGCCCACAAGTACTGGCCCATTCACACCGGGTAGGTCATTAGTATATGGGCTTGAGTCGGTAGCGGTGCCCGTGGTCCCCTCCAAGTGATAAACCCCAAAGTACCCGTCCCAAACCGAACCGTTGTTCGCATAGGCGGGCAAGCCGGCATTGGTATTGCCCCAGTACATGGTGACATTTTCATCCGATGCCAGGCTGGGTACCCGCACCCAGACCTGGGACTCCCCAGCTGTGTTCCAGTTGGCAATTTCGTATTTTAGTTCCTCACCTGTTTTGGATACAAAGCGAAGATCTCCCCCATTGGCATTTGCTTGAGAGTAACGGAATCCGGCAGTTCCAGGTCCCGTGCTGCTGTCTCCGGAGAGACGGACCAACATGTTCCAGTCTTCCAGTGGTGTGCCACCGCTGTAATCGGTGGTGAAGGATAAAGCATAACTCCAATCTCCCCAAGTGGATGCAGAAAGAGTCACATCCTGCACGGCCGAACCAAGGGTATTGCTGGCTTTTACCTGGAAGGAATAAGTTCCGGAGGCAGGAGGAGTGCCAGTCACTGTGCCTGAGCTACTGCCCACACTGAGCCAACTCGGAGCATTAAGTAATTCGTAGGAAACCGTGCTGTTATACCCGGTCATTCCGTATGCTGGCTCTTCGGAGATTTGATAAGAAATCGAGTGCCCTGTGCTGGCGGAAACAGTAGTGGGGGAGGTAATCGCAAACTTGGGTTGTCCAATATCTCCTGCCCCATTGTTGTAAATGGCGGAGACCTCCGCGGCGGTTAGTGTAGTGCTGTAAACGCGAACATCATCGATCTTTGCATCCTTAGCACTCGTAATTCCGTAGGGAGACCCTAAGGTAAATGTAGCATTATCAGCGCTAACGGATCCGGATTCGGAAGCAGTTGCTACCTGTTCCCCATCAATGTAAATCTTCTTGGTGCCTCCGCCAAAGGTGGTAGCGATATGATGCCATTGATCATCATTTACAGCCACATTACTGGAAAGATCACCATTTGCACCCCCAAGTCTAAGAGTCAGTGAATCCTGTTCCGAGGCATGTCTCTTCAGTGCCCAACCACTGGAAAAGTAAGGAGGGGAGGCGGCATAAGCGTGCGAGGATGGCAAATTTGACCCCAATCCCCATTTGTGTGCCATGAAGCCCTCGACTTTTGCGGCGTCTGCGGCAGATAAGGCAGTACCAAAGCCCATGATTTCACAAATATCTAAATTACACTGTAAACCAGTAACCCGCCCAATTTGGTGATTATTGTGATTTGATGTGTCGTTATTATTTACCTGAAGCCTAACAACCATATATTCAGTAATTGGTGCTAGACTGAAGGGCGAGCTGATTGCATTACCAAACCTGGCAACAGAAGATGGGTATTGGTTGCTATGAAAAGTTTTATTATTGTGCTGAGTGATGTAATTGGAACCTCTTAGATTATTACCGCTTGCTGGGTTTCGGCCAAAGGGGCCGCCATAACCACTCCAGTTGGTGTTAGCTGGAGGGGAACGAAATACGAAATACATGTCCTTTACAAAGAAGGAACCACTTACAGTGAGGTAATCTCCACCCCTTATTTCAACTGATTGCATGCCTTGCGGTCCACCCGTTTTATTAAGGTAAGGTGTACCCGCCGATGAACTAGTGTCATAATCGTTTCCACTCTTATCACTCCATGAGGTAATATTACCAGATGCGGTCGTATCTGTTGTTCCATCTGCATTCAAATCGGTGGCATCAAACCAAACTTTTATAGACGAAAAGTCAGATGTTTGAAAAGTTGTGGTTTCCTTGGAAAGTAAGGGTTGAAGTGCGTTCCCAGGCCACCCTTTTACCCACATCGATGTGGAGAAGGCCGAACCCCCATCAAACACATCCTCCGTACCACCAGTTACGATGGAGGCCGATACCCCGTTGGAGAGGTCGAGCGATTGGCCGGTACCATCCAAAGTTTCTGAAGAAAAGCCCGACAGAGATGGGAGAGTTCCCTGAAATAAGTTGGTTAATCCCCATTTATCCGCCAAATATCCTTCGATTAGTGAAGCATCCTCCGTGCTTGCTCCATTCATCACAATGACTTCATGGAGGTTACCTTTTAAGTAACCCGCTGGAGTGGTAAAACCACCACCCTGGTAACGACCTCCAATTCCAGACTTGTTCGTCCCAGAATAAGTAATCGAGCCGGTATCAGCAAAATTGGAGAGCTCACTACCGTTGATTCGTAGGTATCTTACATCATTCTTCCGGTAAGCGGAAACAATGAAGGTAGCATCCGTAAGGTCAGGTGAGCTTGATGTAGTGGGGTCGTCAGTGCCACCACTTCCTCGGATGGTAAATGTCATCATTTCTGCACTGCTTCTTTGACGAAGTTGCCAACCGGTGTTGGATTCACCATGAAAACTGGCAATTGCATTGCTCCAATTGTTTAAGTTGTTCCATTTCACCACGGCAAAAACACCAGGCTCCTGCAAACCATTAAATGGGTCATTGGTAACTTGAAGGATATCCCCACCATCAAAGGTAAGTTTTTTGTCACTCGCAGAATAAGTGGGTTTAGCAGAGGCCGTGGATTGGGTGGCGTGGTTGCCATTGCCACTCTTATCCGCCCATTGGCTGACTGCATTGGATGAGTGGGTAATTGTACCGGCAGATGCGGCGTCTAGCCAGACAATGGCATTTTTTGCCGGATTAGTGCTTAAATCTCCGTGTCGATTATTTCCGGATGAATCTAGCAAATTTCCGTCCAGTTTCCACCAACCCTCAAGGTCCGAGTAGCGCACCGCATCGGTATCCTCGCGGAAAGAGCTAGTCACAGTTGTGAAAGCCGTGGTGCTGTTTGCCCAGTCGTCCCCTTTATTGGCTGTATTGGTAGCCCAGGTGCGGAAGTAAAAGGTATCTCCACTGGTCAATCCTGTGAGAGATGCCCGTAAAGTGGTACCTTCGGGAGCATTGGAAATGGTGATACTTGAGTCCCAGTTGGCGGCGGTGGTGCCCCCATCGTTATCGCCCCAATAGAATTTTACCGTAGTGGCGGCATTTCCATTGTCCGTCAATACGACCTGCATGTCTGCGGAAGTAGTATCCAAATTGGCGGTAGATTGAGCTCCAAGGGTTGGTGCACTTGTATTGATCGGGGTGGTGAAGGATTGCAAGCCCGACCAGTCAGTAATGCTAAGTGTTGATGTCTTGTAGGTATGGGAACTTGGAAGAAGTGAGGTTAATCCCCACTTGTGGGCAAGGTACCCTTCGAGTTTTTTGCGGGTGGTGTCGTTTCTGGATTGGAAGGCGACCACTTCCGCGAGGTCTCCCCGAATATTGTAGTTACCACTACCAGCCATTATCCTGAAAGTGTTTTCACTGCCCAAAGTAAAAGAAGCTGATGTTTGGGTATTATCGGTGCTTCCGTTTAAGTAGAGCTGGATCACATTACCCACGCGATGAAACGCAATTAAGTTCCATGCTCCGCCCTTGTTTCCTGTACCGCCAAGCCATAGGTTGTTCAAGAACCAAGTACCTGGCTTTGATATTAGAAACCTTCCCTGAAAGTAACCACTCCGCCCTCCGGAAAATCGAATTAGGTGGCCATTGCTTGGGTTTTCGATACAGAAAATGGCCGAGGCATTAGTGTGGAGTGTTTGAGAGGAGAGCGGCTTGACTAAAAATAACCAGGTTTGATCGTTATTGGTAAAACTGGAGCCAGTTTTTTCATAAAAATCCTGGTTTGCCGTGTTAAAGGTGAGCACATTCAATCCATTCTGTGCAGCAGTTGTGATGGTTTGCCCGCTTCCCTTTTTTTCTGGGGAGTTGCCACTGCCACTCTTGTCCACCCATGGGTTGGGCGGGCTGGTCAGATCACTCGCGTCGAGCCATAATTTTAAATCACTGGCGATGTCAACGGGCTGCAAATTCATGGTTGCCCGGCTACGATAATAATAAGTATTGCCAGGGGTAAGGCTGGTGAGCTGTTGTCCGTAAAACCCTTCCTTTCCAGTTCCAACAGAGGTTGCAGATCCATTCCAATCGGAAAGATTGGAGGTTCCTTTGTCGGAGGTATCCCATACAAAATCCACGATATTTGTGGCTGCTCCGGATTGCTCAATTTCGGTAAGTAGCAAGGCAGAGTCACCCACCACATTTTGGGCCCCAGGAGTGCCAAATTTTGGAGCACTGGTTGGGGCAATGTAAGTAATGGTACCTGCAGCCTTTTTGGGTGCCTCCCCGGTGCCACCAGAAACTGATACAGTAATTGCATGAGTTCCGCCCACAGTTGGTGTTCCGGAAATCTCTCCAGTGGAAGAGTTGATCGAAAGTCCATTAGGTAAATTGTACGCCTCGTAGACGGCATTGGTAAAGTCTGCGGTGACGGTGGTGGAAAATGCGGTTCCCGCTGTGGCAGTCACGGTAGTGGGAAGGGTGGAAAAACCACCGATTTTTTGGAGGTCTCCTTTGCCATAGTTATAAATATCAGTCACTTCGGTGGCAGTAAGCCCCTTGTTGTAGATACGAACTTCATCGAGCTTGATTCCGCTATGCCCAGCTGCAGCGATATTTTTAACTTCTTCTACAGCTGCAGTGGATGAATTGCGGTCATACGCTCCAAAGACCAAAGCATTGGAAGATGCACTAATTGCTCCAGCCACGACTTTGGATTCTACCTCTACGGAATCGATGTAGGTCTTTTGCGTGTCTCCGGCGACGGACACAACCAAGTGGTGCCAGCTGTTGTCATTTTCAAAATCTGTACTATGAGTGGGGGAAGAGATCCCGCTAAGCCCAGGTAAATGTGTAGCGAGTGAACTGGATGAAAGTTCACCGCTTATTGCCCATCCATTGCTATCAAACCAGTCTTTCCCCGCATGGGAGGAGGGCAAATTATCATTCAAACCCCATTTGCCAGCCAAATAGCCCTCTATCGCTTCCCGGGCAGAGTGGGGGAAGTAGCCCTTGGTGACAATCATCTCGCCAAGCGTCCAATCAGAAGAATAACTACCACTGTTTTGATTATGCGGCCAGCTAAAACTCCCGCCGACATTGTAGTTGGCATCGTCCGTTCTTGGTTTGTTAAATACCTGGGATCCATTCTTAAATGCTTTTTGTACTCCATCTGTTTTAGAAAGATGCAAAGTTATCAAGGTAGGTACTCCAGTTGTGAAAGCATTAAATTGTGCCCTTCCTCCGGTATATCTCCAGTAAATGTAGCCGTTACTCCAGGCGAAGTGGTCTCCCCAACCAAAACCGAATGGAAACCCGTTTCTCCTTTGCGTATCTATTTGTGCTAGAATGATTACCGAAATATCATTTGGGCGTCCGGAGCCTGCGGGGTTCCAATTCGCACCGTCTTTCTTAGCAATCACACGCTCCATGTTGTTGTTGCTTCGCTTGACAAATTTGAGTGCATTCAAGCCATTGATGGTGGTGACACCAGTATCTGGTTTGTTGGTTGAATGTCCCTCTAGGACTGAGGTGGGATCAACAAGGTTTTGCCAGGATACCACTTCTCCATTGGCATTGGAAGTAATGGTATCCGTAGCGGATGCATCCACCCACAAAGTAATCGGGGCATTAAAGAAGTTGTTACTTCTTCCAGCACCCTTGGAGACTATGGCACCCAATGCTTGCTTGGAACCACCTTTTACCCAAGCGGATACGGAAAAGTCGGTTCCTGCGTCAAAAATATCTTCTGCCTCTCCGGTGGGGATTTCCACATGTCCATTGGCGAGATCGATCGCTTTACCCGAGCCAAATGGAGTATCGGCTACATAGTCGGGAGTTCCGCTTGATGCAAGAGGAGCCCCGAGTGAATGAGGGTGAGAAGAGGGTAGGCTGTCCTGTAAGCCCCATTTGTGGGCGAGGTAACCTTCAATTTGTTGCCTTTGTGTATCAATTGGCTCTGCTTTGAAGATAATTACTTCCCTAATCGTTCCATCCAGGAATTCGGAAGTGCCATTTGCTTTACCAATCAGTCCACTTTCTGAGCCCCCATTCGCTGTACCCGTGTGAGACGCCTTGGTCGCCTTTAAGGTACCATCTAGGTAAAACTTTACGCTGCTTCCGGTTAGGCTGAGCTCAATTGCATGTACCTTGGTGGGTGAATTTTCGCCCGAGCTAAAACCTTGATCATTTCCCCAGGAGTACCATTGGATATTTGTTCTTCCATTGGTGCGGTAAGAGTAGGATTGACCGTTGTTTCCAAACCTACCGTTGGATATGAATCCGTCCCCAGCGCTGGTCGCATAACAGTTGGCCACCAAAAACACAGTGGATGCCTCGTTGGAGTCGGGAACCACGCCATGGGCGAGGGTAAGGTGATCGTCTGTGCCATCGAACTCAATCCGCTTGAGCCCCAAAGTTGGCTGATTGGCGGCCGTTGCCTGGTTTGCATGGTTACTATTTCCGCTTTTATCTGCCCATTGAGCAATCGCATTGGATGTGTGTGTTATGGTTGAGCTGTCCGATGCATCCAACCAAAGATTCATATCAGAAATACCGGCTGGAGAATAAAGCTTCTTGGCCGTTCCATTACGCCCTGCACCTGAAGCATCATTGGCATTTTCCCCATCAAAACTCCATCGCCCCTGCAAATTGGCCACTCCCACCGGTGCATTGGGCAAAACCACTCCAAGCTGGCGGGATACTACGGCTCCACCCGCATTATTTGCCACCACCCGGAAGTAGTAAATTTTATCCAGGTTGGGGATATCTATCGTAGTGGAGAATGTACCTGCTGCCTGGTTGGTGGAAACGGTGACCTCATTGTCCCAGGCATAGGCTGGGGTAACGGCAGTGCCACGGTCCTCATCGCCCCAGCGTATCTTCACCGTAGCGTTCTGCCCGCCCGTACTGTTCAATACCCCAGTGAGCACGGCTTTGCCCCGCTCCGGTTGGTTAGAACTCAATGCCCCAAGACCTGGAGGAATGATGGTCTGGGCATTTGCTACTTGGCTAAGGGTGCCAAGTGCAAGTAAAGTTAGGAGTTTGAGACTTAGGGAACGGTTCGACTTCATCTTACGGATCGTTTTGCGATTTATAAATTCGTGTATGCGTAGAGGTTAAAAGTTTGGAATGAAGGCAGGCCGTGACACTCTCGCTATCGGGATTCGTGGTTATGGAGGCTTCGATGACCACTTTATCCTTGTTATTATCCCACAGGGCAGAGTTCTGCAGCTTTTCACCGCATGGTGAAGAGGAGCTGAAATAGAATTTTTCGCCCTCGAACATTCCTGAGAAGCCCGCAGCCCAATTATGCGGGACCAAAACCATAAATCCCACTGCCAACAACGGGGCGAGAGAGACCCAGTTTACACACCTAAATCCCCTATTTGAGGGTCCCACCTTATCCCTTCTTTTAAAGAAGATCGCTTCATTCGACTGTAGCGATGGATAACCGATGAAACTTAGGAGTTAAGATATATTTACAGTTTCGCGTGCGCGAAGCCTTGGATTGATTGGTAAATTTTGGACGAGTGCATGCCCCGCAATGAGATGCGGTTAATTATGATCAATAATTTGAAGGGCAAGTAAATCACTAAGGGCTTATATCACTCCAAATACAAATAATACGTTAATCAATAAGAATTATTTAAATTTTTTTAATATATTATAAATATACAATAAAATGTTACTTAAATAAGTTTTTTTTTAGTTATTGTAACAAAATTTACGGGTGATCATAAAAAAATTACCTAATAAAAAGAAAGTTGTCATTAGAGGCGACGAATCACCGATTCGCAGGGAGTCGCCAGACGAGTTACTGAGCAAAGGGGGGGATAAGGGAGGAGTGGAGATTGAAGAGAGAAAAAGAAATCCCAGACCCCTTTGCTTTTCCTGCAAAACCTTTGCGGAGGAACGCGTGGAATGAATCCGCAGGAAGAATGGAGGCGCGGGCCGGAATCGAACCGGCGAATAGAGGATTTGCAGTCCCCGGCATTACCACTTTGCTACCGCGCCATTTGGCAAAGCGAAGAAAAGTATTGACGACCGAGTCCTCTCGCAAGCAAAAACCCTGTTTGGTATCGCCAAATCATTATAAATTCTCAATCTCTGAGTATCGATTCAAAATAATCAATTAGCCCATTGTAACTATGAAGAAAATCTCCGGTACACTTTTGTTTGTCTCATTTGCCCTGTGTTTGTTTGCTGCTCCGAATGGTAAGAAAAAATCCGCTGGAGAAGGGCAGGGTTTCCTTAACCGAGAAGAAATGATTAAAAAGTTCGATAAGGACGGGGATGGTAAATTAAACGAACAAGAAAGAGCGGCAGTTCGTGAGCAAATGAAGGGAAGAAAGGACGATTTGCTGAAGAAGTTTGATGCCGATGGTGATGGCACACTGAGCGATAAGGAACGGGAAGCGATCCGTAAGCAATTACCAGGCAAAGGGAGAAAGTTGCCGGCAGAGGTGTTGAAGAAATTCGATAAGGATGGGGACGGAGAACTTAATGACGAAGAGCGTGCTGCCGCCCGTGCACAGTTTGAAAAGCGCAAAACGGAAGCTCTGGAGAAATTCGATGCCGATGGGGATGGTAAGTTGAATCTCACTGAGCGAAGAAAGGCGATGGAAGCTTTCCGTAGTGATTCGCAAAACGAGGAAAAGGCAGATGATAAAAAATCTGCAAAGGGCAAAAAAGGTAAGGCAGAAAAGTCGGGTCAGAAAAAGGGGAGCAAGCCAGGCAAGAAAGACCAAGGAAAGAAGCCCAAGGAGAAAAAGAAGGACTCCTGAAATTCTGATTCAAGTTCTAACTAGGGAACGGCCAAAGTCGGGCCTTTATCTGACGGCATGGATTGGTGCCATTCCATCACAGCTTTTGTTAATCGTTTGAGCAGGGCTGGATTTTTGCTGGCTAGGTTTGTTTTTTCTCCCACATCTTGTTCCAAGTCAAAGAGGAGTGGAGCTGTACCGTCGTATTCACAGAGCAATTTCCACTTCCCGTGCCGTACGGCCAGATCGGGTAGGTCGTTGACCCCATAAAAGCGGTCGCGGTCGGGAGGGCGGCGAAAAAAGATTGGTTTCTTCCGGGAGTTGTTTGATTCGCCTAAAAGAACCGCTTGTAAGGATTCGCCGTCGAACTGGATCTTTTGGGGGTAGGTTGAACCGCAGATTTCAAGCAGACTAGGGACAAGGTCGATGGCAGAGAAAACGGATTCACGGTTTACTTTTCCTTGAGAGGATTTCTTCATCAGACTGGGAGCCCAGGCGACGAGCGAGGAACGGATGCCTCCTTCGAATAGCTGAGTCTTGTAACCACGGAAAGGGCCGGGTGAACCGAGCCCAGGATCGGGCCCATTGTCGGAGCAGGCAAGGATGAGGGTGTTGTCCCTCAGGATTGGATCTTCCTGTATATGTTTGAAAAGGCGGCCAAGTTGGCGGTCCATTTCTTCTAATACAGCAACATAGAGTGTCCGCTTTTTCCCGTCTCCCCACTGATCCACCGGTGGCCAAAAGGGGCTGTGTACATCATCGGGCCAAAGGTTGAGGTAAAAAGGTTTTTCATCCTGCTGGGCCTGCTTGATGAAGGAGAGGGCGGCATCGACAAACCCGCCGGTGATCTCTGAACGTTGCATCCACTGATATCCTTTTCCCAGCCGTTCAGCATGGTGCCAAATCCGGCCAGGTTTGGCAGGGTTCTGCCCAGGTTTGAGGGTAAGGGGAAGGAGCTTTGGGCCCATCCCCTCGAAGTTGGTCAGCGATTGATCAAATCCATATTCAGAGATGGCAGGGGCGTCCTTGACATCGCGCTGGCCGCCCATGTGCCACTTTCCAAAATGTCCGGTCGCATATCCTGATTTCTGTAAAAACCTCGCGAGCATGGGGGCCTGAGGATCGAGCCACTGGGCCATGCCCCTCTCTGCATTCTGAGCACGATGACCCAGATAGGAGGAAATTCTCCAACGCTGGGCATACTGTCCGGTGGAAATCGACACCCGCGAGGGGGAGCAAATGGGAGAGTTTACGTAAAATTGCTCAAAACAAATCCCTTCATTTGCCAGTCGGTCAATATTGGGGGTCTTCGCATCCTCATTTCCAAAGCAGGAAAAATCCGCCCAACCCATATCGTCAATGAAGACAAGGATGATGTTGGGCCGCTTTTCGTTTGCAGAACAAAGATTACTGAGCAAAAGCCCCAGCAAAAACAGTGGAGTGAGCCTGTCGAAAAAGCTCACCTAATCGACGCTAGCTGGAGGAGAATGAGAATTGCCCAGAGATGACTCAGGCGAGCAGGTCTTTGATAACTTTCGGATGATCTACTCCAGTAAGGCGCTGATCGAGACCAAGGTAGCGGTAGGTGAAGCGTTCATGATCAATCCCAAGGGCCCGGAGAACGGTGGCGTTGAGATCATTCACATGCACTGGGTTTTCCAAAATGTTGTAGGAGTAATCATCGGTCCGTCCGTACTCTATGCCACGTTTGAATCCACCCCCGGCTACCCAGGTGGAGAAGCAGCGCCCATGGTGATCGCGCCCGTGGCTGTCTTTGGTCAGCTTGCCCTGGGAATACACCGTACGTCCAAACTCGCCCCCGAAGATGACGATGGTATCGTCAAGTAATCCGCGTTGTTTTAAGTCTTTAACCAGTGCGGCGGCGGGTTGGTCCACATCCTTGCATTGGTTACGGATGGCTTTGGGTAAATTGCCGTGCTGGTCCCAGCCGCGGTGGAAGAGTTGAACAAAAGGAACATCGCGCTCGGCGAGTCGGCGGGCGATCAAACAATTATGGGCAAAAGTTCCTTTCTTGCGGGCATCCGAGCCGTACATATCAAGCACATGGTCTGGCTCTTCCTTGAGATCCACCAGTTCGGGCACACTGGTTTGCATGCGGTAGGCCATTTCGTACTGGGCGATCCGGGCGTCAATTTCCAGGTCTCCAGACTGTAGTTTCTTGTGCTTGTTGATCTCGGCGATGCCATCGAGCATGTCGCGACGCATACTTTGGGAGATACCGTTGGGGTTGGAAAGATAGAGCACAGGATCACCCGCGGATCGGAACTTAATACCCTGGTGCTTGGATGGGAGGAATCCACTTCCCCAGAGGCGGTCGTAGAGTGCCTGCGGGTTGCCATTACCCCTGGAAATCATCACCACATAGCCGGGTAGATTCTGGTTGGGGCTGCCCATTCCCCAGTCCAGCCACGCACCCATCGCAGGCTTGCCCGGTTGTTGGGAGCCGGTGTTGATAGCAGTGATGGCGGGGTCATGATTGATCGCTTCGGTATGCATCGATTTGATCAAACAAATATCATCGGCAATGGAGGCGGTGTGGGGAACAATTTCGCTGAACCAGGTCCCATTCTGTCCATGCTTGCTAAATTCAAACATCGGAGCTACGCAGGGGAAGGAGGACTGCTTGGAAGTCATCCCGGTGATGCGTTGACCATTACGGATACTGTCGGGCAGTTCCTGGCCGTGGTATTCCCGCAACTTTGGATGATAATCAAACATATCGATGTGGGAGGGACCTCCGGACATAAACATGTAAATCACCCGCTTCGCGGTCGGTTTAAAGTGGGTACGGCGCAATGTGCCGTTCAGAGGGACTGAGCCGGATTTCCCAACAGCTCCGATGAGGGGGGCGGCGATATTGGCAAAGCCCATCGTTCCCATGCCCATGGCTCCGAGGCGGAGCATTTGTCTGCGGGTAAAAGTTTGGTGTAATTCGAGAGGGTTCATAATGTTTTCAGTTCTCCTTATTCTCGGTTTAAAGTTTCGTCCAGGTTGAGGATCATGGAGGCAAGCACCGTCCAGGTGGCATGCTCCTTGGCCTCGATGGATTTCTCCCGGGGTGAATCTCCCATCGCCAGCAATTGATCAGCCTGTGCTGGGTTTTGATCAAATACTGCTTTCTGTTTGTCGTATGCCTTTTTCATCACCTGCTGGCGCAGGTTGTCTGCGGGGCGGCCGGTGGCCAGTTCAAAAGCCCGGTTAACCAGCCCGGGGAAATCCTTCGGCCCGGTCAGCAGGACCCGTTGGGCAAAGAACCGGGAGGCTTCCACAAACTGCACGTCATTGAGGGTAACCAGGGACTGCATCGGTGTATTGGTGCGCTGGCGCTGAATGGTACAAATTTCCCGAGAGGGTGTATCAAAGGCGGACATAGCTGGCTGAG
>Ga0255753_1003630_pt1 | contig 15982 bp, 16 predicted proteins | sample 041ome_10_FD_179953 | JGI IMG/M metagenome (GOLD analysis project Ga0255753, IMG submission 179953) | Coastal salt marsh microbial communities from the Groves Creek Marsh, Skidaway Island, Georgia - 041412US metaG (version 2) | ecosystem: Environmental > Aquatic > Marine > Intertidal zone > Salt...
TATACCTACTTTAGTTCCATCTACTATGAATCCAACAGAACTTGTTATTGCCTCACTACTAGAAAAATATGCAACCCTTCTAGGTCCTCCGTTTAAAACTCCTTTGAGAAGTGGAACTCTATGTGATGTATTGTTGACTGGTACGTTTATGCTTGAGGTATAATGTAAAACTAAGACAGTCCCAGCACTTTCTAAAGAACTAGAATAAAAATAGTTACCAAGGTTGGTATCCATTTCTGCATAAGTTAATGCTTGTCCTTTATTTGCTCTGAATGTTATTGCCATTATAAATCTATTTTTACGACAAATGTCATATCTGTATTTTGTGTTTTAGGAATTGGTCTTCCTGTTTTAGCTACTGCAATCAATTCATTAGCATCATTATATAGTCCTACGGTTGTTATGTATGGTGTAAATAAGCTTCCTGTTAAACTATTTACTATTTCTCCATTCGAACCTGATAGTGCTGAAGGATTATAAGTAAAGTTATGTTCAGAATCTTTTACCTTACAGTGAACATTATATGTATAAATAGGTTGATTTGATTTCCATCTCAACTTATGTCTACTATATGTACTAATATATCTTGCAACTGTTGTGTCAGTAAATATTATCTGTCCTTGATTATAAATAATGTCTCCTACAACTTTTCTTGGATCAGTATATCTCAACTCAGAACCAGAAAAAATTAAAGCACCATTACCGTCATCAATTATTTCTAATCTTTGTTGACCTTGATCTATATCTGTATATTGATAATCTAATCCAGGGGCTACACTTTCAGTAACATAATAGCTTTCTGAGACTATATAGTCATTAGGATCTAAAGGATTAGAGTTATACCAATATTCTATATTTTCTATATACTGATCTTCACCTGAATATCTGTCAGAAAAATAAGAATCTGTAATATATTTATCTCTACTTTCTATTAAAGGTTCGTACTTAAATGTACCTGGTTCTATATGGGTACCGTATAGACCTTTAGGTATAGAAATTACTCCTACTTCAGTTTTAATATCTCTTGAGCCACTTAAAGTTAAAGTAGACTGTAAAGAAAGCTCTCTAGAACCAGAAAACAATCCTTCTCCAATACTATCTGCATAGTAGAGATTATCTATACTATTATAGACAATTGATTCATACCTATTATTTCTATAATCAGAAGGATATGGATAACCTGGTGTAGAGCCTGAGAAGCCTCTTAAAGTCTCAATGGTGCTTGTACTAACTAAGCTTCCAGTAGTTGCCCACTGTTTACGTGCTACGTAGTCAGATACATAGACATCTTGACGATTTAGTTTCTTGTAAGTACTCATTCATTAGTAATCTAACTTGATTCTTACTAAAGCTTCTTTTGTAAAATCTTTTAATAAGGGTCTAGATAATTTAGCTACTGCAAGTAAATCATTATTATCATTATACAATCCTACAGAAGTAGCAAACGATTGAGGTGTGTTGATCATTACAGAATGTCGCAGTTCTCCTGAACCGGTTATAAGAGAAGGGTTAGTAGAGTAGTTAAATTCTGCGTTTCTTGCTCTTACAAATATAAAGTTTGAAGATATAGTTTCTTCTGATTGTAATCTGAAATGCGCAGGGTATTTAATGTAGTCATACATTCTTCTTATATTATTACCTTCGGTATTAGCAGAACGATTTGTCTGTAAATCTATTCCACCTAATGCAGCAGGTGAATCTAAAGCAGTACCGTTAAGCAGTATAATTCCAACATCAGGTAATAATTTTCCGTATGAACCTGAACCGTTAGTATATCCGTTAGTATTAACTGATGTGTTTACTGAACCTACAGATCCAGATACTAATTCATATACTCTACCAGAATCTGTAAATGTAGTTGTAGCAGTGACTAAACTATTATCTGTTAAACTAACAATTCTATTACTTCCTGAAATTCCTAGTTTCAAAGTAAAAGTACCAGGAAGTAGTTTTTCTTTATATCTTGCTCTATCTATAGCTAGTACATAAAAATGTTCAGATGTTTTAGTCCCGAAAGTGAATTCTGCTTCTTCATCACCTAGTACTAAGTTTCTATACTGTCCGTAGATTGTAGAGGAAGGAGATTTCCCTGAAACGTTATCATTGTATAGTAGAGATCCGGATCCTTGTTTATCAGCATACGCTATGCTAAATTGTACTCTTGCGTTAGATAATCCAGAACCTGTCTGATATACATCATAATAGAAATCAGCAGAAGTTCCTCCGATTTGAGTTGATGATGTATAAAATCCTGTTAGTATAGTTGAGTCTTCTGACCAAAGGGGAGAGGTTATTGATTCAGCACTTACAACTATATCTTCTTGATCAAATCTTTTGTATGACATAATTAGTTAGTTTTAGTGATTGTTACTGGAATCGTTAGTCTTGCTCCTGAATCTCTACCTATCACAGTTATAGTAGTCTGTAGTCTTGTTCTTGTTCCAAATAAAGTATTTACTGATGTTGCTGTTAGGTTTATTGTTGTACCTATGACTGTTTTAGAAACATTAGTACCTAAAGTAGTAGAGGTATTCAATCTTTCTGCTTCTTCAGTATTTACTCCTACCCCAGTAAAGGAGTTGAGTACTCTAGTATCTGCAATAGTTGCAGTATATCCTCCAGCTTCAAAAGTAGAAGTAGCACCTAAGTAGTTTAATGTTTGAGGGGTAATAGCTACTGATGCTCCTTGTTTTAATGTTACTGAAGCAAACCCTAATTCTAATACAGGTAATTTAGAAGTACCTCTAGGTAAGGTTGTTAATTTATACTTCATGATTTGAGTCTCATCTGGGAATGCCTCTAATAGTGGCATGTTCTCAATGGCTTCTCCGTAAAAAGCAGAACCTGAGGGATGTAGTGGATTATATAAGGTATAATCGATCTCATCATCTGCTAAAGCAAATTGAGTGATTTTAAAAGAACCGTCCCCTCTAGCTAACAGTTCTCTACCTTTTTTCGTTAGGATTGCGTCCACCGTCACAATTGAATTGTCTAAGTATCCCATTTTATTTTAATGTGTTTAATATAAATATTGTTAATTATAGTTTTACTGTATAGATACAACTTTACCAAATTCATCTGTAGAATATACCTTCCCTTTATCAATCGAAAATATTTTAGAACTTACTGATCTAATAAACTTATTACCAGTTTCTGTATAAATGAATGTGTTGGGTTCAGGGAAATCTGAGAATTTTTTAGTTGGGTGAGATCCTGATAAAATAGATGTAAAGTATATTGTGTTAACTGTTCTATCAGAAAGCTGTATTTCTTTTATCGAAGCATTAGTAGCATCTACAGAATGTAAACTCCCTTGGAATTCTTTTAGACCTAATGCTGGGTCATCTCCTATCAGGCTACCGCTTGTTAGTTTAGTACCTACGTACTTAGAGTTTATTATCCCTGCTTTAGTGTAAGAGCAATTTTGTATTTCTGCTTTTTGTGAACTTCCAGATATAAGGGATGTAATATTAGAAGGATTAGCCTGCCCACTGTTTCTATCTACTACCTGAGCTACTGTGTTTTTCTTATTTACACTATAGTTACTAATTAAAGGATTATAGTCATTATTGAAAAATGGAGCAGTAAAAAATGGTTCAAAAATAAAACTAGCGTTGAATTCTTTATATATTCTATTACCACTTAAATAACTTATAGTAGATGGAAGTGTAGATACAATTATAGGTTCGAATCTAAGGAAATGGTACCCGCTTTTTTTCTGTCTAGCGGTAATAGTGGCTTCTATAGTACCATTAGCAAAATCGAAAATTATTGAAGTTGCTTCCGTTAATGTCTTATTTACATCTACATTATTTAGAGAAGTATTAGGAACCGTCATTGCTTGAATAACGTACGGAGGAACGGGTACTTCTTCAGAACCAGATATACTACTGCTTATAAGTAGGTTAGCAGTACCTGCTCCACTAAAGCTTGCTGGGTTAAGATTTATAAATTCTAGTTCTGTCATAATTATGAGAATCTAGCATAATAGCTATTTCCGTATATAGTTTCGTCTGTATAATAAATAGATATAGTTGAATCAGTTGATATTAAAGTACCTGCAACTGCATCTGTGTACCATCCATCAAATGTACCACCGGGGTAGTAGGTTGCTTGAGCAGTTGCTGTTATAAATGCATATTGATTAAAGCTATTAACATACTCAATTGAACCGCTTGTTGCAGTAACTGTTGTAGGATACGTAATAGCTACTGTACCGTTACCAACTGCTGTGAATGTATATATATCTCCTACATAGCTACCTGTAAAGTCTATAGTACAGAAAGCAGGAATAGGATCAGAAATATTAAATACATTTATATTAAAAGTTATTTGAGGTTGATTAGCTTTTTTAAATGTGTTTTCGTCATTTAGTTCACCATGTACAGATATTCTTATATTAGAACCAGAAAGTTCTCCTGTATATTTAGGGCTCTCATCAGTTATATTTAATGGTGCTTTCCCAATTGGGGTAACTATAGTGGTATTGTAATTTGTTGAATACGGTACTGTAGATTTAGTATCGTAACTACCTCCGTGTGATCCTGTGTATTCTACTAATTCTATAGAACCAGTATAGTTATGTAAAGAGGGTGTGACTACTACCTGTTTAGCTTTATTTCTATGTAAGAAATGAGACTTTATAATTACACCTGTGTTTACATTAGATCTAGCAGGAACGAAGTCTTTAATGGTTCTGAATATAGAATTATCAAAGAATCTTACTAGTCTTATAAATGAAAATGGATCTCTATAATAGAGTAATCTATTATCCCAGTTCCAATCTGCATCCTCCCATAGGTGTACTATATCCTCCCAGTTGATGGTGTTTCTAGTAATTTTAGTACCAAAGGTATTTAGCTCTTCATATTCACTTTCGTACCTAATATGAGGGTCTCCAATGTAGTTATCTATATTAAAACTACTAGAGATTCTAGTTTTAATGTACCTATCTACTAAATCAGAAATACTAAAACCTACTTCTATCGTATGTATATCATCTGATGTTTTCTGAACGGGATACACTGTAGATACATAAGGAGATAAAGTACTACCAGATATTAAACTACCGGTATTATCTAATCTAATTTTATCTAAAGATTCTGTAGTGTATGTTTGAGCACCTAGATATTTTGGAGTTGTTTGATATGCACCACCAAATTGTTTAATTGATAAGATATCTGAAGGGATACCAAAGCAATTTATTAAAGCACGTAATCCTCTTTGAGTACCTTTAGTTTTCAGTAAATGAGGTAGGTTGTGATATATTCTTTTATATACTTCTTTCTGATAGTTATCTTGAGAAATCGGTTGAAGATTTACAAAACTACCAGAAGTGGCAATAGATTGTGAAGTAATGAGTTCGGAACCTGTCTGAAGGGTTTGACCACTTAGTAGTTGAAATAAGTTTCCTGTGTTTTGATTTGAACTATATAACTTAACACCAAAAGACTCTACTGCACTTCTTACTAAATCTTTACTAATTCCAAAGTTTAATCTATTGTCTGCATCATACTTATCAGAAACAGCTTTGAAATAAATCCATAGATTATCAAAGTGTTGAGCAATCATATGGATAAACATAACATAAGGTTCGTTGTTTGAATCTTCTCTTATGTATGTCGGTATAGTATTAGTTAAAATATCAAAGTTAGTATTGTCGTAGTTAGACGCAATTACTAATTGATCAGCAAACCAGGTAACTGCTTCTGATTCTGTCGAAGATAAATTTATAAAAGGTTTATCACTAGATGCTTTTGGCCAAGCAGTTGAGCTGCTTTCGTAATACAAGTATCTATCGTAATGATCAAAATTAGTGACTATCCCGTCGATTAAATTTTTATAGTACTCCTTACTTCCTGATATAGCAGTAGTAGTATTATTTGTTGTATCTATTGAGGATATACTAGACTCATAAGATTGAATTAAATCAAGCTTATATTTAAAATTTCTTAAACGCTCCTCAGCAGAGGAAAAATGTATAAAGTCAGAATACTTAGAATGGTTTATAGCTATCTCAGCGCTCTTTTCATTAAATAGAGATCTTAGTTCATAATAAGAACTGGTTACTGGAAAGCTAAATAGTTCGTTAAAGTTAAAATACTCTGTAGGAGTGTTTTCTTTTTCGTTTACTTCTAAATTGAAATTAGGTCCCTTTAAGTACGGAACTTTTATTTCGTCTTCGTCAATTTCTGCTATTATTTCAAAAGTAACAGAATCAGCTACTTTTTCTTCTACATTAAATATAGAATTGGTATTTAAAGAATCCGGTAAAGGTTCGTAAAGTTTTATTGCAACTACACCTTCTAAAGTAGATTCATATTGGATGTTTAAACCTGTTACGGATTCGCCGCTATCAAAGTTAAGTATAAATTCTGAAAAGTATGATTCACTATCTAGTTTATTTTTTAAACTTAAAGAAGCTTGCTGTAGCTGTGTGGTAGTTAATTCATTACTAGTTGCTCTTATTTCAGTTCTATCTGAGGATATTTCTGTTATAAACAGGTTTCCTCCTATTTTAGAATTAGAAAATAAGTTATTATAAAAAGAATATTTAAACCTTACATCTCCAGTGTCATACCCATATAGTAATATGTCTTTTTCTGGATCTATTGCTAAATTAGATGCACCGGCTTTTCCTGCACCAGCTGATAAGGCATCTTGTCTATAGTTAGTGTAATTTGTATCAGTGTCTAATAGGATATCATCAACGGAGTATACATTTAGTATAACTCTATGTTTAGTTTGATCAAAAGAACTGTTAATAGAGAATTGATCTATTAACTGCTTTTCTTGATCAGTAACAAAATCTACATCAGGTGTATCAGTAGATAGTAGTTGATTTATTATGTATCTTATATTAGCCAATGGACGGTGTTGATAGTTCTATAATCTGTTGTTGATATTCTAATATTTGCTGTCTTAGTTGAGTTATTTCGTCTAATAAAGGTTGTATATCTTCTGTATCTTTTTCGAAATCTACCAATTAAGAACTTCTCCCTATTAAATATTCATGTGATTGAAACTCTCCTGTTGAAGGTATTTCATAGAATAAATTTTCATACGCAGTAAAAAACTCTTCTACTGTTAATTCTTCATCTACAGGTACAGGCTGGGCAAAGCTTTTAAAGTCTGTATCTATAACTTTTTTAAACTGATTTTTGTTAAATACAGTTTTAGATATTTGTATATTATTAGCCATTTCTAGTAACTTTAAATATATTTTTATTATCAATAACGATAGTACTATTATTTAAAGTAGTTTTAACTAGCAATCTATAGAATCTTTCAGGTTGTAGAGAATCCATATAAACATTAAAATAACTACTAGTGTTGTCAGCACTTATTTTAGTATATGTTGTATCAAAGTCAATAATCATCTCTCCGCTGTTTTCATCTTTGATACCCCAATATGATGAAGCAGGTAACTTATATTCGGTCAAGTATATAGATGATGTTGTAAAACTTCTTGTTGGGTATTTAGGTCTAGCTGATAGTCTAAATCTAACACTATCAGAATCTGCGTATTTTTCTTTATGGTTTTTAATTGATACTGTAGCAATATCTGTTGATAGTTCAGTTAATGTAGAACTGTAAGAGCTATCGTCCCATTTAAACTCTAAGTATGGAGGAAATATACTATTAGTATTTGCTCCAAAATATTTTAAGTTAACAGAGGATGTGGTATCATTCTCAAACTCAGGAGCTAATTTTAACAGTATTCCATTATTATCGATTGATTCACTATAATGTTGATGAACAATACTTGTTACGTCTAAATCTAGGTCATGATTACTATTTAAACTTTTTGAAACAAAAGTAAAAGACCCGGAGATATAATCCCCTCCTAAACTATTCCAAGGAGTGGATTGAGCTTTTCTATTTAACCAGGTAGCACCTGTAGTATTTAAAGGTAAATCATCACGTTTACCAGTACCATTTGTCCAGGAACTGGATATAGCATATCCGTGGATTACATAGTCTTGAGGTAATTCACTCGCAGTAGCTAAATATAAATGTAGGCTTCCAGACCAAAGTCCGGTTACTTTATTTGTGAGAGCAGAGTTAATTTCATTACTTCTAAATTGAATTAAAGCTCTTTGTTTTCTACTATCTAAATTTATATCTTTATAAACTCCTAACTCTAATATCTCATCTAAGCCGGCATTACCGTATATACCGCTAATATTAGGTTCGGACCAGATCGTTGTGTCTTTTTCTGGAAAAATTCTATATACTGCCATATTACAATGTTGTTACTCTACCTTCTATATCTATATTAGGATACTTAACTTCAAATATACAAGGATCAAAAGAAGGATATACTACATTGTCTTTTGTAGCACCTGCTACATCGTATCCGTAGGTTGAATAGTTACCTCCATTTTTGTTTACTATTTCTACTTTTTTAACTGTCTGTACTCCTTTTATTTTATCTAACTGTGTATATAGATTAGCTAAGTTTATAGGTTGATTTATATTCCAATTCTGTATATTAAAAAACTCTTTTACTTTTGTGGTACACTGTAAAAGTACATCTCTAGCTGGATAGTCAGGTAGAGTTACTATTTGAAATTTTACTCCAATGTTAACTATAAATGCATCTTTAATATCTAAAGCATCTGTTAACATCATATATTCAGATAAGTATGTTTTAAGGTTATTTTTTAACGTTTCAGTAGCAGTAGTTAATTTTCCGTCTCCATCATATGCTAAAACATATAAGCTTAAAGCTAAAGGATTTTGACGTAACATACTCAAATTAACATTAGATGTATTGTCTTGAGTAACATACACTTTAGCTATAGAACCGTACTGAGGAGGTAAACCTAATGCTCTTATATTATAATCTTGTAAAGTTACTGCTCTCTTTTGTTCGGAAAAAGATTTTAACGAATTTTGTCTTAGTTCTTCTACAGTATCACCATCTCTTCCTCCAGCAGCAGGCTTTATATTGTTAAAAGCTAACGTACTAACATAGGTACTATCCGTAGCTGTGGTTGTTACAGTACCTATTGTTGTAATAGAATTTGAAGGTACATTTGCTCCTACTCCTCCTCCTGTTAAGTATCTAATAGTTAATGTTGTATTAGAAGGAGCTAATCCATAAGTACGAGTAAAAAGTACGTTAGAAGGATCAAATGCATAGTCTAATTTACTGACATTCTGAATGCTATTATATCCAAAATTGATTGATGTAGGGTTAGGTAGAAAACTACTATCATCTTCTCCAATAACTCCAGAACCAAATTGTATTTGTAGAACTCCTTGTGAAGTAAAACGAGTCACAAATCTTTTAGGTACTTTTTTTAATAGAAGTTTATTAGGTACTGTTTTATTATCAAAAGAAGTATTAGTTTCAGAATCAAATATAGTATCCTGTGCAAGGAAAGGTACTTCGTACCATTTATCTCCATCGCTGTCTGTTATGTCTAGTATACCAATTATATCTGTGTTTTCTATTTCAATAGTAGCAAATCTTTCAGCAGTTGTATATGTCTGAGTGGTTGTTTTTATTTCTCCTGAGTAAGCTTTTGTTTTCTTAGTCAGTAAATATTCTGCTGGGTTATTATTGTCTAGGCTGTAAACTCTAATATCTGTCGGATCATATGAACTTGAGAATTTAAAATCTACAACGTCAGTAGTAATAAATTGAAGATTATCTCCTATTGTAGAAGTAATAGTGGCATTTTCAGCTACTCTTATGGCTTGATTAAAATTAGGAAGGTAATTTGGTCCTGTTGCTGCGACTCTTTGACTGACTTCTAATTCTACTTCTGCGACTGAGGTTACTCTAGGTCTATAACCCATCATATAAGCTAAAGAATATAGATTGGATGGATTTTGTGCATGTTGAAGAAAAGTTTCCTGTAACTGAGTATCTTGATAAAAAGACAAGATATCACCAACATAGGCAGCCATTTCTATAAACATCATCCCAGGAGATGTAGGAGAAAAATCATTATAAGAATCAGGAAAATAGTTTTTAGCAAATTCAATCAACTGACTTCTAAAGTCGCTAAATTCTCTGTTAATATATTTTATGTCGCGTTCTTGTGCCATTATTGTTCAAAATTTATTACAACTTCATCTTCAATATTAGTATCTGTAACAGAATATTTAAGCGAAAATTGAACAGTGTTAGTATCAGGTATACCGACTGTAGATATTTCTGATGCTACAATTCTTGGAAAGTAAAAAGCTAGATCTTTTTTAATCTCTGAATCTATTACTTTTACTTTATCTTCAGTCAGCTGATCAAACAGTAACCTCTGTAATCCATTTCCAAAAGTAGGATTCAAATACCTCTCACCTTTAAAAGTTAAAAAATAATTTATTAGATTAGTTTTTATAGCATCTCTAGTCTGATAATTAGAATTAAATACTGCTTTACCAGAAAAAGGTAAGTTTATTCCAACTGCCTTTCTTGGTTGTAAATCTAATGGGTTTATTTTTTTAACTTCAAACGGCATTACACTAATCCTGCTTTTTCTTTATCTTTTTTGTATGAAGCTTCTAACACTTGCTTTGCTTTAGCTAATCCAGGTATTAAACTTAAATCTAAACCGGGTACCGGTCCTGATTGTTCTCTTACCATTTGGTTGGACATCATAGAAGCAAAATTTGGTTTCTGTACTCCTGAGGTTCCAATAATATTTGCAGCATCTTGAGATGTCATTTCTGCTTTCGTAGCATTTAACATTTCATCTAAAGTTGCACTTTTACCTACAGACCATTTTTTAGGTTGACCTTTAGGTATTTCTTGCATCTGTGTTGGAGTAGAAGCGTATTTTACAGCTTCATTCATTACTTCTTGTAACTCCTCCTTAACAGCTGCTCTGACTTCTTCGCGTATAATTTTACGTAATTGATCGAGTTTCATATATATAAATAGTTTAGTTATGGAAGTTGATTATCTATTCTAAATTTTACTTCGTCTAAAAGAATGTCTATTTCCGAAGCAAAAGATTTTGCACCTTTTAAAACTTGTACTCCTTCTTTATTCAATGCAACTGCAAAGCGTCTAGGTGCAATAGAAGGAGAGTTAGGATCGGTAATAATATCTAATTTATAGAGGGTTCCGTCCGGTCCGGTATGATAGAATCTACTATCATTATCTTTAGTTTGTTTATTTAAATTTTTAAAGTTTCCTAATATAGAATTTAAATTATTTTTTATATCATCAGATAGGTCACTACCTTGGAGTTTATCTATAGCATCACTTAGTATTTTACTTGTTTCATTTAAATCATCTTGCTGACCTTGTTTAATAGTTTGATTTAATAAATCTACAAGATCTTTATCATCTTTTTCACTAATCCATCCAGTACCTGTCCACACATACCAAATACCGGGGGGATCTAAATATCTTCTTTCACCTACCTTAGTACCAGGTTCGTTGAATGGAGGGTAAGTGTTGTCAAACTTTATTTTTTGATTTATATCTTTAAAAGTATCAGTACTAACACCTGCTGTTGTATCTAAATTATTCCCATTTGAATCAACACTACCTACTAGTTTAGGGCCTAGATTAGAGAAAATAAATATTTCTTCTTCATCCATTAGACCTATTTCTTTCAAAAAGTCTTTATCTACAGCACCTCTATCGAGCTCTGCTTGTAATGCGGCTTCTGTTTTACAGGATATAATAGCAGTTTCTAATCTAGACATAACTGCTGTTGCATTAGACATCTGTAAACTAGGGGTCTGGAGTACTACTTCTACGCTTTTAATTAGTTCATCAATTTGTGAAATCAGTTCTTTTAGAAGATGCATTACATCAGCGTACTTAGTAGTAATGTTTATAGGTAAACCAAATCCCGGTGGTACTGATTGAGGTATAAGGAGAGTAAGTATAATTTTTAAGGCAGCTTTAAGTCCTGTTAGAGGGCCTTTAAGTTTACTTGGTAGACGTTTAAACTTATTTAGCCTATTGTTTATTCCGTTTAGACCTTTTTGTAATTGCTGTTTTTTATTATCTAGTCGATTTATTTCGTCTAGTGATGGGCAGCCAGAAACTCTAAATTTATTTTGTACATTATTAGTCTGTTTAAGTAGCTTAGAACTCAATGAGCCTTGTAGTTTACCTACTATCTTTGCTACTCCTACTGCTAATCCGCTATTTGGTATGTTTACGTAAGGCATTATTCTGTATATACTTTTCTAGAGTGTAGGTTTTTTAACTGCTGTTTTAAAATTGGTATAACGGGTAGTATAGAGTTTGCTGTTGCAACCATTTTTGCTACGTAAGCGGCGGGTACAGGAGGTGCAGTTGCCATTCCTTTTACGATTGTTTCAAATTGACTAATAAAATCGTTGAGCCAATCTGTAGATGTTTTACCTTTTAATACGGGTTCTTTTTCTTTGAAAGCAATTGTTCCTAAATAAACTTTTTTAGCATCTACTGCTACATATTTATCCCCGTCTATTCCTACTTGTTCAGCGTTTATACCGACACCTGTAGTACCGGATAGGTAGATACCGTCTTTATAGGAATTAAAGTAGAGCCTTCCTGAGTTTATGATTACCTGTTCTCCTTTGTATTTGTCTGCTTTAACAGGTTCTTTTTCCCAAGCTTCTCTTTTTTCATTAGCTTGAGTTAATTCTATTTTATGATCTGATGTTAAGTATATAGAAGATTTGTCTTTATTTATATCTTCTAAAATTGATTCAGAACCATCTGGTGAGTCTATTTGACCGGTTCTAATAATAGTTAATGGAGAGCCGTTATTACTACTATCTATCCAAGGGCTATCAGTTCCTTTAGTCCCAGTCATACGAATAGACTGTCCATGTCTTCCTTCTAATGTTATATCTCCTGGGAATAAAAGTAAAGGGTTTACTTTATCTGTCTCTTTAAAATCAGGTCCAAAATCTGCTTCTCCTTCACCCGATTGTAGAGTATCTGGATATCCGTTGTGATGTGGATGATTCCAAATAGGTATAATTCTTGTATAGTATGTTTTAGATGCTTCTGGTAGAGCATCTCTATCTTCATTACCCGGATCAGTTCTAAGTTCTACTATCTCATTTTTAACAGGGATAAATTTTAAATTTCCTTGTCCTTGAAAAGCAAATCTTACTGAGTTAGGTTCTGATTCTTCGTTTGGTTTAGAGAGAGGTCGGTAAAGTATTCCATTTATAGATTGAGATTTTCCGTAAGTGTCATATTCTGGATGAAAAGAATCTAGTATAACATCAATAACACGTCCGTAGGTGATATCTGAGATACCACTACCCCCGGATGTCCTACTCTGTGAACCTCTACTAGTACCAGCTCCTATGTTATACGCCATCTTGCTCTGTACCTTCTTTTCCTACTTCGTCTATTTGTTTATCTAAAGCTTCAGATTCCTCTAAAAGATCTTGAAGGTCTGAGAAGTCAAACATATCTCCTCCCTCTCCTTTAGCTTGCGCTGTTTCTATACGTTGAATTACCGTCGCTAATTTAATCAAATGCTCGTCATTCTTTACTCCTATCTCCATGTACTCTTTAATCATAGGAACGATTAAAGTCGCATCTCCGATGTTTTCTATAAGGGGTTTTAACTCTCTGATTAGACCTTGAACTTGAGTTCTAGTATCTTTTGAGTTATCGTAGATTTCACCAAAGAGGTCAGATAGGGTTTTCCCGCTAAATATTTCTTTATCTAAACTCATTATTATAGTTTATTATAAATAGAGTTACAATGGGTTATTATCTAAAAGACCTAGATCGTATAGTTTTTGATATTTTTCTTTGAAGTCATCTTTAAGTCTAGAGATAACTTTTGTTAGGTGTGGAGTATCACAATCAGTCATCTCTCTTATATAGATATATAGAGCTTTCTTTTTAAATATTTCAAGATCATGTCTAGTTTTAAAAATCGTTAAAACTGCATCTGCTATTTGTAGTTCTGTATCTTTTGCAAACATATTATCTATGTCGGAATAGATGCTTTCTACCCACTGGTCTATAAAAGAGGAAAGAGTAATAGAGTAGTCTGAATCAACGTCTGCATCTTCTTCGTAGGAATCTTCAATATCATCGAATGAACCAATCTGCTTTAACTTTTTGTAGTTCTTGTTATTATAGTTTATCAACCAACGTTTAACTATAGTACCGAAGTAAGAGTATGCCTTCGCTCCATTGTCTGGGTCAAATTTCATTATCTTCTCTTCTAATAAGACTGAAACTATTTCGTGTTTTAGATCCTCTATTTGCTCTACATCTGTGTAGTAAAACTTAAAGGTATGTATAATGTTCTCGGCTAACTTATAAAAAGGGTAGTATATATGTTCTGTAAAAATACTATTCCTATACTCTTGATCTGTTGAAGTATTATATTTCTTTATATATTCTTCTGTCTCGGATGTAAAGTAGTTAGCGCTGGATTTCTTCCTTGCCATAATTATCGGGGAGCATGTATCGGTTTAGCTCGTCTTGTACGTATTTCATTTGTTCGAAAAAATAACCGACCTCATCATCTGACTGGAAGACCCCTTTCTCGTCAAGGTTTTGTAGGTGCTTTTGACCTTCGCCTACGGCGTTTGATATATTTTGGAGGTACTGTACTTGGTCTTGTACAACATCCTCATATTTTTCTACCTTTTTAAGTAGGTTTCTAAGAATATAAATAAAAACTAATAAAATAACAACTAATACTCCGGAAATTATTTGATATACTAACATTATTAAAGGTTTTTTAACATATTAGTGAGACCTTCCGAAGAATTTACACGTTTTCCGGTAGAAGAAGCTGTTTTCTGGGTGTTTGGAGTAGCGGAACCGCCATTTCTCTTCCATATATCGTATTCTACCTTAGAAGCTAGGAAGTCTGCTGCATGTAAAACGGAAATAATAGAGGATTTCTGTCTAGATGACTCAACATGACTAAAAAAGTACGCTTCATTAGCTTTATCGAACACTCCATCATGACATCTGATAGCTAAAAACTCTTTTTGATTGATTTTTATACCGAATTTCTGTAATACGAAGATAGATCTATCTGGAATTAACATAAAATCTAAGTCTGGATTGAATGTGTACATCTCTGATAGCTTATCTTGACGCCATTTATCGGTCTGAGGTATATAATTTGGTTGTTCACCATCACCTAACTTACCTAAGTCGTGAAATAATGCGGCAAAGACTAGTTCTTCTTCGGTGTAATCTACATTTCCACCCATCTCTTGATATAACCTTGACTGCTTTACCGCATATTCCACTACTCTATTGACATGATCGACATAACCACCTGCAAAAGCACTATGGTACCAAGATTTTCCACTAGCAGGAGCCATAACATACGTCTCTTCCATATGAGAAATCATGGATTTGATAGCATCTTTACGATCTCCTATGTAGGTATCGATAATTTTAAGATGCTTCTCGTAGTTTTTTTGTATTTTTTCCGCCGATAATGACATATTAGATTATTTTTATAGAATACTTATATATATTTATATACTTATATATTATATTTTAATTATATTTATATATTATTCTTATTATATAAAATAAGATAATGATTTTTTTTCAAACAATCAACTATTTCACAATAAATTTTAGAGAAAAAGTTTTTTTCTCATATGCATTACCTGCATCCCACATAATAGTAGGGTAAATTGTTATAGTATCTCCTCTCATTTCACGTGGAATAGGTCCAACTATTCGTTTAGTTGTTGCTTTATCCTTAGTAACTTGTTTAAAATATACTCTAGTACCTTGAACTGCTGGTAATAAATCATTATGATATTGCCAATAGGTGTCTGTTTCAAAGACTGCTACCACTACCGGTGAGTCATTATACCACCAAAAGGGGTGTGTAACCGATGCTCCTACATTTATATTAAATTTAGGTAGGTATTGTTGATCGAAATCTAAATCAAGTATAAAATATCCGTTTTCATCTTGAGGATAATCGATATAAAACTCCGCATTACAGTCTCCATCTATACAAATAGGAGGAAATATATCATCTTTTAACAAGAAGCGAAGAAT
>Ga0255753_1003635_pt1 | contig 15968 bp, 9 predicted proteins | sample 041ome_10_FD_179953 | JGI IMG/M metagenome (GOLD analysis project Ga0255753, IMG submission 179953) | Coastal salt marsh microbial communities from the Groves Creek Marsh, Skidaway Island, Georgia - 041412US metaG (version 2) | ecosystem: Environmental > Aquatic > Marine > Intertidal zone > Salt...
TCCTTCTAACTCTTGGGGCAACACAGGGACAAATACAACGAATATTTCTAGTCGAAGGACTCTGGGTTTCTATCATTGGCCTCCTCATTGGAATGGGAATAAGTCTCGCTTTTGTTTTTCTACAAAGCGAATTCGAACTCATTCGTCTTTCAGAGGAAAACTATTACATGTCGGTTGCTCCCGTGTCCCCTCACTTACTTGATTTTTTGATTGTTCCCGTCGTGACCATTGCTCTTTGCACTCTAGCCTCTTGGATTCCTGCTAGAATTGGGGCACGCTTTGATCCACTCTATGCTATAAAACTAGGCCCTAAATAACGCAAGTGACTTGAAGATGTCCGCGCTTTGGCTTATTTAATCAAGGTCATCTTCTTAGAGTAAACCACTCCACTACCAGCTACCAGGCGATAGATATAACTACCTGTGGCAAGATTTGATGCTTCAAATGAAAGCTGATAACGCCCTGGTGCAGTGTATTTATTCCATAACACATCTACCTCCCTTCCCATTAGATCATATATTCGCACACTCACATGACTAGCTTTTAAAACTTCGAAACTTATTGAGGTTTTTGGATTGAATGGGTTTGGAAAATTTTGCTCAAGTTGAACGCTTGTTGGAAATTCACTTTGCTCTGCCATCGATTCATTTGAAACAGCTTGCTCAATGATAATGATGACAGAGAACTCAGTAAATAAGCCCTCCTGATCAGTTACCTTACCACTAAGCACCACTTCTCCCACATAGATGGGCGAGTAAATAAGTAAACTTGCTGTAGAATCAACCAGTTCTACCACAATTACCGGTGGCGATAGATTAAGTTCAAAATCTAGTTCTGAAAATGAATCCTCCGAATCCTGTATAACCTCACCTAGTGAAAATAATAGTGTATCATTCTGGTTGAAACGTAAAGTATCTGGCAAACCTATTAGACTAGGCGGCGTATTGCCAAAGGTAACCACATTAGAACGAATTGCCTGAGTCTGAACCGCTAATTCATTGAATTGATACTCAGTTATTTCAATCTGACCAAGACGAGCAGATTTGGGTAGCAAGTTCAAGATCAGTAAAACGCCTGATTCTTGGATTGGGTTTGTAGCAGCCAATGAGTAATAAACATCATTACCCTGAATATTAACCGCTGAAAAAGCCCCGTTGGTTTTGGTAAGAGTCCCTGTTGTTATGACTTCTATTAGCTCAAATTGAAGGCTGTCAAACATTAACTCAAAAGCAATCCCATAAAGACTATCGTTTTCTCCAACCTCAAGATAGATAGGATAGGATAAGGTGTCTGAGACATGTGCCGTTGTATCTGGCATAACAAGTGCTGACTGAGCCTGTAATTTTTGCGAACATACGCCCAAAACCAAGCTAAGTGATAGTACCGCTAACCATCCATTGTTAATTGATTTCATAAACTACCGTATAATTGAGTTGGATAGAATATACGGGAATGCACTAGAAATAATGCACCCCATATACTCAGGTCATGCTATTTAGAAATCATTTTATTAGGGTCATACGCTTGGTAATGACATTCGAGCCAACTTCCAATCGATACATATAAACCCCACTCGATAAGTTACCTGCATTCCAGCTTGCTGTGTAGGATCCAGCTTCTTTACGCTCGTTCACCAATACTTCAACTTCCTGTCCCAATAGGTTGAATATGCTAAGACGAACATTAGCTGCATCGGGTAATTGATAAGCAATTTGGGTAGTTGGATTAAAAGGATTTGGGTAATTTTGCGATAGATGCAATGAAGTAGGAGTACTCACAAGACCAATTTCATCCAACTTACTAGATGGGTTTTCATTCACCTGGAAATTAGCCGATAACTTGGCTCCACGGAATGAATTGTTATGAGTTTCTAATTGTACAAGAAACTCCCCACTATCTAAACCCTCAACGCCAAATAATGATATATGAACCTGATTTTCGCGTCTATGAATCATTTGCTGTAAGCCTTCTGGTACTTCATCTAAGCCTATGAAGGTGACACCATCTGGTAAGTCAATGGTCATTTCCGTTGAATAGATACCTTTTGTTGGAGCTGAAAATTCTACTTCAATGGTTGAATTACCTTCGAAAGTGTCCACTAATGACCAATCTACCTTAGCAAATACAGGTTCGGCTTTCTTAAAGGCAAAACCACAGGCAAATTCATCTAACAAACCGACCTCATATTGTAGAATTTGAGACGCATCAAAGGCGGTTATATCACCATTCGCTGTCACATCTGCAGCCAATGAATCATCATCTACAAGCGGGAATTGTGGTGCCAAATAGACCGATTTTCGAAGAATAAAAGTAGCATCCAAAGCAGAAATGGTCTGATCATTGGTAATATCTCCACAGAGACGACTTGCTACCAAAAATGGAATCATAACATCGGGATGTGCCTCTTCATTAATATTAATCTTACTCATTGTAATATCAAACTCACCACCAGTGTTTCCACTAACCAATAAACCAAATAAAGGTCCATCCTGATCAAGGCCCTCGGCACTTGCGGCTGAAACAACCCATCTGCCTGGACTCACCTCGTTTGACTGTACTAGGAAACTATCAAATCCATAACCATCTTCGACCACCGGTTCTACCGATAGCTCTTCAGGGTTGTATGTGATTTCAGCTTCGAAACCGAATAGTGTGGTATTAAGGTTATTAATAGAAACATCAACTACAGTTGTATCCCCAACCAGTACTCCCGCCATGTCTGCAGTAAGCATACCGGCAAATTCCTGGGTAATATCATTAAAATCAATAGGGACTGGAACATAAAAAATACCGGTTGACAAGAATACTTGTTGGACGACTCCTTTGAAGTTAAATACTCCTTCTGGTGGAGTCATCCCTTCCCAAGCCGAATTGGTGCCTCCATTCCCAGAGCGAATCCACATATAGTTGGTAGCGCCAGTAGCGGGTTCAATAATCTCATATAAAAAACCACCTCTTAATGTGTCTGCTTCCTCATTCATGGCTAATCCATTGATTTGAACCAGTTTATTTTCATAAAACTCGCCATCATTCACCAAATCAGACAAACCTATTTGTTGCGCTGGTATAGCATTGCCGCTTGAAACAATTTCAAAAGCATGGGCCCAACCCAACATAGATCCTCCAGACCATGATGTATTGATGCCTGCCACTTTAATTTCATCACCAACCTCAATAGTACCATCCTGCGTGAGTTCATTAAATCCAAAAGCATATCCCCAAGGTTCAAATCCTGGCACGTAGGAATATATCATCATAGCGTCTGTGTCGTCTTCAATAAACACAGTATTATGTGAAATTTTTGTAACGATACCCTGCACAGTCACATGATGATTTCGTAGAGACGGATCTACATCTAGGTCAAGATCTTCTATGGAAGTAACGCTGTGTGAATTAATATCTAAATCGATAGGTTCAATATCACTGAAATATGAGATGGGCGCTGTTACACCTGTAAGGTCTGAAATCGTAAGTAGTCGATCTTGAAAAGGTCCATCGGTAGCATCACTGAGTGGGTCCGGACTTTCAAAACGATAGTAGCCTTGCTCCCATCCGTCTTCTATGTAGAAACGCATGAATTTATACCTAATCACCTCATCCTGTGACAGGTTTGCAAATTCAAAATCTACCGAATAGACGGAATCATTAACTGCGGTCAAAGGTACACCAGCGCCGGTATTCCATCCATTTACTTTTTCACCCATAAGCATGACTTGATCAACCTCGGGGTCGAAATCTCCAATTTTTATCATAGAGGCCATATTAACGGAAAAGGTAACCGGGGTATAGGTTGTCTCGATTTGCTCGATTTTTACGTCATCGATCATAATGGTCCCCCCACTGTTCTCCGCAAAATTCATGAGTATTTCGAAATACATGTCCTCTGAATTTCTACCTTCTTCCACAAAATGAGTGAATTCATAATAGCCCCACTCTGTGCCAAGACTAGCCGTTAATCTAGCGGGCTGCTCATAACCAAAGGATTCTCCAAGAGATATAGCTCCATCTACTCTCATACCCTCTACGCTACCTTTAGCATTAAAGGATATTTTAATACTCTCGTTATCGGCAGGAGCAAACCATGGATTACTAATAGAAATAAACCAATCATTCGCAAAATCATTATGCTCCGAAATCACCACCTCAAGGGCATATGAGGTCACATCCGTTCGTTCAATAACATTGTATTGCACGACCCCCATATCATCAGCGAAATACCACTGCTCATTTCCCTGTAAATCTTCTTCAGGTTCAATATTTTCAAAACTACCCCCAACAATGAGATTGTCACCGTTATTATGCGGTGGTAATGGCATATCAAATGGAGCAATATCAACCACTAAATCTTCGGTATATAATGGCCGGAGTTGGTGTGGCGTCATCTCTTTTGGATTGTAATATCCTACAACTCCCACATAATCGAATTGTCTAGGCAACATATTCCATGCTACTTCTGAATCCCCTGCATATCCGATGTACATATCTATTAAGTCGCCCGTTGCAACTTCTTCTAAACGAATTCCAAAATTTTCTGGAGCAAAATGGTCTAGTGGTCCATCAGGGGCATGCACTTTTAAGTCTTTTATAAGTACTAATTCACTCTGATAATCTTTAAAGGAGGTCGTGAGTTCTTCTACGGTTAGTTCGACAGGGGCTGGCAATTCATTATCGCTTGATAGAAGCGTAACATTTGAAACATCATGAATATTACTGAGGCCTTCAAAAAATTGCATGGTACCCGTAAACTCAATTTCATCACCAATACCCAGGGTGCCATTGTCGATAGATTCCCAAAAATTAGAGTCCTCATTTCTAAATAACTGTAGGGCCCAATCATTTTGTTGAACAAATACAAATCGACCTTTTGCACGCGTGATGATTCCGCTCATGGTTAAATTGGGAGTACCTCCAGGAAACATCCAAGCGGTTGCAATGCTGTTATCCAATACCTCGGGGCCGAAATCATTAAAATAATGACTAACCGCTATTCCTTTTTTCCGTTACTGTCAGAGTCTGTTTCATTGCCCGTAAATGCATATTCACGGTTTAAAGTTGGCGTACCAAAAGCATATTCCCAAAACACATAACCGTCTGGATTGGTCAATATGAACTTATACTCAAGCTTAGATATGCTTGTATCGGTAGGCACATCCAAAGTGGTGGTCCAACTCCCATCTGAATTACTTGTCAAACTTGGGGCGTCGGTGGTAGCCCATCCAGTAAAATTCCCAGTGATGCGCGGGGTTTGATTAGATGCATTAAATAATCCCACCTCTTCCTGCACCGACAAGTCTACGGTAAAGGTAACTTCATAGGTATCTTGTGCGTAAAGATTAGTAACTGAAAAAAGTAAAAATAGAACAGATAGAATTCTGTAATTCGTGGTTTTTAACATTGCTTCCCCATTAATTAGTGTTATAAACTCAAAAAATTTATTATTCCCAATAAAACATACTCTAATAGGACAAAAAAAAACTACCCAATCGGGTAGTTTTTCAATAAATAGGAAACAATGTAAGATTGTTTACTAGATCAGGAGATGAATGGTTGAATAGAGGAACATTCAAACCCAAAGGCCTCAGCTACGTCTTCGTAAACAATAGTCCCCTCAACAATATTTACTCCTTTTAATAGTTCTACATCATCTTTAACAGCCTGCTTCCATCCTTTGTTGGCTAAAGCTACCGCATAGGGAAGCGTCACGTTGGTCAAGCCTAAGGTAGAGGTATAAGGAACAGCACCAGGCATATTGGCGACACAGTAATGTAGAATTTCGTCCACAAAATAGACAGGATCTTGATGGGTAGTAGGTTTTGAGGTTTCAAAACAACCACCTTGGTCAATAGCTACATCAACCAGAACGGTACCGGGCCTCATATGACTGAGCATTTCGCGTGTGATAAGATGTGGGGCCTTTGCACCAGGTTTTAGGACTGCTCCGATAATTAAATCTACCGTTGGTAGCATGGCTTGTATGTTAGCTTCTGAAGAAAACAGTGTAGTGATGTTTTTGGGCATTACATCATCCAAGTAGCGTAATCTCGGCATATTTATATCCATGATGGTCGTATTTGAGCCCATTCCTGCTGCAATTTTAGCTGCATTTACTCCTACAATACCACCACCTAAAACCAAGGTATTTGCTGGAGGGACACCTGGGATTCCTCCCATAAGCACACCACGACCACCCATCGCTTTTTCTAAAAATTTTGCTCCTTCCTGGGTAGCCATTCTACCGGCTACTTCACTCATAGGAATGAGTAAAGGTAACGATCGGTCTACTTTTTCTACCGTCTCATAAGCTATAGCAATACATTTAGAATCGATAATGGCCTGCGTGAGTGTTTTATCAGCAGCAAAGTGGAAGTAGGTGAAAAGAATTTGCCCCGCTTTAATTCGGCTATACTCCTCGGCAATTGGCTCCTTTACTTTCATAATCATATCAGCAGCGGCCCACAAAGCATCTACATCTGCCTTTATCTGTGCACCTGCTGCCACATACTCATCATCGGAAAATCCACTACCTAATCCAGCATCTTTTTCTACCATGACATGGTGCCCTTGTTGTACTAAGGTCATCACTCCTCCAGGTTGTATAGCTACTCGATTTTCTTGGGGTTTAATTTCTTTAGGTATGCCGATATTCATTTGTAAGCCTCGTAAATAAGTTGGTACAGATTTATGGTTGTTGCAGATTCAAGTTCGGAATCTGTTATTTCATTTTTTGTTAATTTTCTACCCCTAAGGTTTTGGGGTATGAGCAAATGAGTAGATAACGATATGAAATCAGTCTGCAAAAATACGCTTTTCTTTTCATAAAGCTCTACTGTTTTGTGCGGATTTTTAAAATGTTTATCATCCCAAAGCAAAACAGTTAATTAACCATTCCCTAGCAAAAATCTTATGACACAACCAGTGCCCATGAACTTAGTTCCTAATAAATGCGCCTATCTCCTATCATTTGTTCTATTGGCCCTTATTCTCGGAGCTTGCTCTTCCAGTGAAAAACTCGCTAGTACTACTTCTTCACAAGACTCTGTAGATGAGGAAAGGTCCTCACCTTTGACCATATCTGATTTTGCAAAAGGAATGGATCGGGTCGATGAAGGGGTCATTACTGTAATGCAAAAAGGAGATAAAATTTATTGGAGTATCGCTGACTCACTATTGAATAGAGATTTTTTATTGGTCAGCCGTGTGGCAGGGGTTCCAAATGGGTACTTCGGTTTTTACTCTGCCGGTGCAAAGACCGCAGAACGGGTACTTCAGTTCAGTAAAGTACAAAAACGAGTTATAGTTAAGGAAGTCTCTTATGAAAATATAGCTGATAGCACTTTACCTATTTACGAATCGGTAATGGCTAATAATTTTGCTCCTATTTTAGGGGCCTTTGATCAGGAACTATACGATGAAGACGCACGAGAAACTGTTATTGAGTTGAGTGACTTTTTTACCGAGGATATTGAAGCAATTAGTGGGGTAATTCCTTTTTTACGGAGAGAGTATCAAGTCAGGAGGCTGGATGGAAACAGAAGCTACGTTGAAAGTGTGAAAAGCTTCCCAAAAAATCTTGAAGTTCGTCATGTACTCACTTATCAGGCTAACAATCCACCATCTTCCTCATCTAATGCCACCTTGAGTATTCGCATGAGTCAGTCAATGATATTGTTGCCAAAAGTTCCTATGCAAAAGAGACTTTTTGACTACAGAGTGGGTTGGTTTACCATCCGGCAGATAGATTTTGGATCTGAACAACAAAAAGCAGATAGGCAGGCTTACATTCGTCGATGGAGATTAGAACCAAGTGATTCATCTGCTTATTTTAGAGGAGAATTAGTTGAACCAAAGAAACCTATTGTCTATTACCTAGATCCTGCTACACCGGAAAAATATCGAAGTTACATTATACAAGGTATAGAAGATTGGAATGTGGCCTTTGAAGCTGCTGGCTTTAAAAATGCTATACAGGCTAAGCTCCCTCCTACTCCAACCGAAGATCCTGATTGGAGTCCAGAAGATATTAGATATTCTACAGTTAGGTGGGTAGCTAATGAAATTCGAAACGCGGTAGGTCCTAGTGTCTCGGATCCTCGGTCAGGCGAGATTATTGAAAGTGATATTGTATGGTACCATAATCACATGCGTTCTTATAGAAACCGACTAATGATTGAAACAGGAGCAGCTAATCCGGAAGCACGAAAGCTCAAACTAGCCGATGACTTGATCGGCGAGACCATGAGAAGAGTAATTTCACATGAAATCGGTCATGCTTTAGGATTGCCCCATAATATGCAGTCCAGTTCTGCCTACCCTGTAGACTCTCTACGTTCTGGTAGTTTTACCCAAAAGTATGGGATTGCTACAACCATTATGGAATATGCTCGGCAAAACTATGTGGCCCAACCAGGAGACGAAAATATTCGCTTTATCCGTCAAATAGGCCCCTATGATCTCTATTCGGTTAATTGGGGGTATAGATTGATTCAAAATGCACACACTCCTGAAGATGAAAAAGCAACTCTAGATTCATGGATTATGGAAAAATCTGGAGACCCAGTTTACCGGTTTGCAGGATCAACTGGTTATGACCCATCTGCACAAACCGAGGATTTAGGGGATGATCCCGTCAAGGCAAGCACTTATGGTCTAATGAATTTAAAACGTGTGGTTCCTCAATTGATGGAATGGACTTATACCGAAGGTGAGGGTTATCAAGATTTAGAAGAGATTTATGGAGAACTCATTGGTATGTGGTCACGTTATTCTAGACATGTCGCAACCAATATCGGTGGAGTGTATCAAAATAGAAAATCGGCCGATCAAAATGGATTTGTCTACACCCCAGTTAGTAAAGTAAATCAAATTCGAGCATTAGAATTCTTAAATGATCATGTATTTACTACCCCATACTGGTTCTTAGATACCGAGATACTTCAAAATATTCAGGCAGCTGGAAGTATTGACCAGATACAATCCCTACAAAGCAGAATACTTGGCTCGGTATTAGATCCAGGTGTTCTTTTACGTTTGATCGAATATTCTGCACTTGGGTCGAATACGCTTACCCCCGATGAAATGCTCCAAACTCTGCGCCTTGGTATATGGAAGGAAATATATGACAATGATGATGAAATTGACGTCTATCGTCGCACACTACAACGTGAATATCTTTCTCGTATTAATTCTTTCTTGAGCACGGATCAAATGGGGAATAGTAGGAATCCTATAGATTTACAAAATTCTGATATTCGCCCATTATTGCGAACTGAATTAGCTTTGTTAACTAAAGATATCAACAGCCACCTAAGTAAAGTAAAACTCAATGGCATCCAAAAAGCACATTTAGAAGATGTGATTATTCGTATTGAACAAATTCTAAATAACGATGAATAGTTCGTATTAGCTCGATTCAGTTAACTTTGCTAATCCTTTTGCTGTTATACGGACTGATCCATACAAAAATACACCCCCAATACTCTCAATACATATATACCCCTTGTCTTCAAGATATTCGAGTAAATTCTTTGCCTCATTACGTTCAATTTCTAATTTCGAACACAAAGGATCAACAGATACTATTTCCTCACTATTCGAATTAGATTGAAGAGCAATTTCGGACAAAAGTACACGAGCGGTATCGCTGAATTCACTGCCAATGATCATACCAAAAGCTTAGTTATTAAATAAATACTAAGATGCCATGTATAGATTACCAAAGCATTAACACAATGTTAAGGCACTATTGGCTAAAAAACGGGTAAAGAAACTTGTTTTCTTTTATTTATGACTAAAAGGTGGTAGCTTTTGTTACTGTTTAATTAATATAAACACCATTGAAAATTGTTATAATCGGTGCGGGTGAAATTGGATATGATTTAGCAAGTGTGCTTTCCAAAGAAAAACATGATGTTACCCTACTTGACCGAAATCGGGAATACCTCCAAAAAGCTGCTGAAACACTGGATGTTTTGACCGTAGAAGGTAATGCTACTTCTGCAAATGACCTAGTAAAAGCTCGTGTTGGTGAAGCAAACATGTTAATTGCCGTGACTAGCGTGGATGAAGTCAATATGATTTCGGCAATGATGGGTAAACGCCTTGGGTGTGCAACCGTAATTGCGAGAGTTCGCAGTGATGAATTCTCACAAGTAAATGCCCCCCTTTCTCCCAATGACCTTGGTATTGATGTAATGATTCATCCTGAATTAAGTGCTGCCAAAGAAATCGCTCACTTGCTAAAACGTTCAGCTGCCAGTGATGTGATTAATTTAGCAGAAAATCGAATGCAATTAGTTGGTATTCGCTTAGACAAGCAGTCTCCATTATTAGGCATGAGTTTAATAGAATACGCTCAAGCCTATTCAAACACAATCTTTCGGGTTGTTGCTATTGGTAGACGCGGGCTTACACTCATTCCAAGTGGTTCGGTTAGAATGCAAGCGTATGATCAGATATTTGTATTGGCAAAGACTGAGGATATACCTGGCCTCATTATAAGTACTGGTAAAGAAGAAACAGAACTTAGCCGCATTATGATAGCTGGCGGATCAGCCATAGGTAGGATGATTGCCCGCCTGTTGTGTATGGATGAGAGAAAGAGATGGAGCGTCAAACTAATTGAGCCCAATTTTGACCAGGCTAATGAACTAGCAGTTGAACTAAAGAATGCTATGGTATTGCATGGAAACCCTACCGATCCAGATCTATTAGCCACTGAGGGTATTAGTGAAATGGATGCTTTTGTAGCCGTAACAGATGACGAGGAATCAAATATTATTTCCTGTCTCATGGCCAAACACCTAGAAGTGAAAAAAACAGTCGCATTAGTATCAAAACCAGATTTTATTCCCCTTAGTCAAACAATTGGTTTAGATGCAGTAATTAATAAAAAAGTAGCCGCTTCTAATGAAATCCATCGGTATGTACGAAAAGGAAAGGTTATTTCTGTTACTGAATTAAGGGGTATTAAAGCAGAAGTAATTGAACTACAGGCAGGTAATGGGTCTAAAATCACCAAGAAACCGTTAAATAAATTACGTTTGCCGGATGGTTGCGTTATCGGTGGAGTGTTGCACGATGGTAAGGTAGAGATTGCTACCGGAGTCACGCATATAGAAACAGGTGACCGAGTGATGGTTTTTTGTTTACCGGAAGCGGTCGATAAAGTCAGTCAACTATTTCAATAGGGTCATGCCAAATAGTCCCATATCCAGTTTAAATCGCCCAAAAATTGATTTTTTGGTTGTTTTAGGTATTCTAGGGGCCTTCATTTTCTTTTTAGGTTTCGCCCTACTCTTACCTGTCGTTATCGATTTAATCTACTCAGAAAACACATGGCATAGTTTTCTTATTTCAGCAGCTATTGCGTTCATCGCTGGTGGAATACTTTGGTGGCTCTTTAAACCTACCGAAGAAATTCGAATTAGGGAAGGTTTTATGGTAGTCGCCTTAACTTGGATTACACTATCGTTAGTTGGGGCTTTACCCTTTGTCATATCAGGCATTTTACCCTCCTACACCGATGCCGTATTTGAAACCATGAGTGGACTCACTACTACAGGTTCAACCATTTTGGGTGGAACAACCTCAACTGGTTTTCAAAATCCAGACATTGAATCCCTTCCACATAGCTTTCTATTTTGGCGTTCATTAGCACATTGGTTGGGTGGTATGGGAATCATTGTGCTATCCTTGGCCATTTTACCCTTACTAGGTATAGGAGGAATGCAGCTTTTCCAAGCTGAATCTCCTGGTCCTACCGCAGATAAACTAACTCCTAGAGTACAAGAAACAGCAAAATTATTATGGGTGGTGTATGTTGCATTGACTGCCCTTGAATTTATGCTATTATGGTTACACCCTTCTATGGACTGGTTCGATGCGCTTAATCATGCCTTTGCCACACTTGCCACCGGTGGGTTTTCTACTAAAAATGCTAGTATAGCTGCCTTTGATTCTATTTATATCGATGTAATTATCACCCTGTTTATGTTTTTAGCAGGAATTAACTTTGCTATGCATTTTCGTTTATTTAAAGGAGATTTTAATAGTTTTTTTAACAATCGAGAAACGCGCTTTTATACTCTTATTACCTTAATTGGTATCACTATTATTACTTTTTCATTATGGTATTTTGATGGGCGTACGCTAGTAGAGGCATTACGATATGGTAGCTTTCAAGTAGTTGCCATTATAACCACAACTGGTTTTGGAACCGATGACTACGAACTTTGGTACTCATTTGGTGCTTTTATCTTATTACTATTATTCTTTACTGGAGGTAGTGCTGGATCTACTGGTGGTGGTATAAAAATGATTCGATGGATGATTTTAGTTCGTAACCTAGGACGTGAAATCAAGCAAATCATCCATCCACGTGCCATACTACCTGTGCGTATAGGTGATCAAGCAATTGACCCTTATATTCAACGCACTGTTCTCAGCTTCTTTATACTTTATATATTAATATTTGGTTTAGGAGCACTGCTCATTAGCTTTTTTGGGTATGATTTAATGTCCAGTATTGGGGCGAGTATTTCTGCACTAGGCAACATTGGACCTGGATGGGGTGAATTCGGTCCCACGGATAATTTTGCCCCATTGCCTTATGCCGCTAAATGGGTTCTCATTGTGTTAATGATGGTTGGCCGTTTAGAATTATTCACGGTAATCATATTATTTTCTCCTTCTTTTTGGAAACAATAATAGTTCAACAAGCCCGATTAAACAGAAGCTAGATCTTACCCTTTAGTTCTAACCACTGCAGCAGAGCTGGTAAAAAAGTAAGCGATGTTACTAAGGTCATACCAATACCAAGTACCGCCATTATTCCCAACGATTGCAACCCTGGGTGAGCCGTAAATAGCAAGCCTGCAAAACCTAGCATAGTGGTGAACGAACCCATGGTTATGTGTTGCCCTGTACTAGCTAACACCACAGGTAAGCGCCCTTTACCTTCTTCTCTGTATCGATAGGCCAAGTGTACTCCACTATCTTCACCTATACCTAGGATGGCAGGTAATACGACCAAATTGTAAAAATTAAACTGGAATCCAGTAAGTAACATTATTCCAAATAGAAATAACAATCCAATCATCAATGGTAACATGGCTATAATAGACCATTTTATGGATCTAAAGGTGAAAAGCATAAATAGAAAAACGATTACAAAAGTTGCTCCTACCATATAAGGACTTTCGGAACGCATTAAATCCAACATTGATGCAGCTACAATACTAGTACTTGCGGCGTATTTTGTTGTTCCATTGGGTAAAACTATTTCGGATACATCATCTTTAAAGGCAATAGACTGCTTCCCATCAGATAATCCAACCGAAGGATACACGATTACAAATCGACCTATTTCACCATCTTTAGATACAAATTGGGCTTGTAAATAGTCAGGGACTTGCTCAATAGTTAGTGCAGTAGTAGTCTGTGACGCTCTACGTAGTCGTTCAAAATCATCCGAAGTCTCATTAATCAATAAAGGATCTGCTAGCAACTCACGTATGTATTTAATTTTCTCAAGTTTATCTTCTTTATCTCTCTCACTTAAAGGAAAACGCTCTTGTAAAGCTTCAATACTTGCAATGGTTGGGCTTAAACTATCGATATTAGCTCGTTGTCTTAAGACCTGTAATAATTGCTGAACCTGTTTGTCATCATCCGCAATAATATAGGCAGGGTTTCTCTTAGTACCTGTACTTACTTGTCCAGATAGCTTACTAAACTCTTCATATTTTGGAAAACGAGGCTCTAATGTACCAAAATCATACTGAAACCGAAGATCTCCGGCATTCCATAATACAACCCCTGCTATCACAATCCCCAACACCACCATACTCTTGTAAAACGGGAAAATTCGTGTTGAATAGACCTTTTTTTCCTTACGTTTCGAAAATAATATTAAGTTATATCTCTCCAGAATTATTAAAATTGAAGGGAGTAAATACAGCATGGCTAATAAAGCGAAAAGTATTCCCACCCCTGAAATAAATCCAAATTCAGAGAACCCTCTAAAATCAGCCACAATTAATACGAACAATGCGGCTGCAGTAGTTAATGCACTCACAATAATGGCTTCACCCGTGGTCTCATGGGTTGTTAATATGGCTTGTTCAACATCCAGACCTTCAGAGCGTAGTTCAATATATCGGGCGTAGTAATGAATACCATAGTCAATACCAAGACCAAACAGAATGACAAATAAAACGGAGGTCATTGTGTTTAACATTCCCAACACAAAGTAAGTCAAGCCAAATGTCCACAATAAACTACTAATCAGTGGAACACCAATGATTAACACAGGTAAAGGCATTCGTATCAAATGAGCTATAAAACTATGATCTCTATCCTCTCCTTTACGGTAATGCAAATACTTCTTCAGAAAAAAATATAGCATCACCAATAAAATCACACTGCTTATTCCAGAAACGAAACTACCTAACACATCTCTCATAATAGATGTCAATTCTTCTAAATGTCGCTGTAACCTTCCCCCATAATAAACCTGCATTTGAGCATTATAATCCTTTGGATTCATATCAAGTAATAAGCTATCATACGCAGCAAACATATCTTCTAGAAATTGTATATCACTCTTAGAGCCTGTAGGGTAGAAATTCAGTACCATAATGGTACTATCTTCGTTAACCGGATATTCAGATGGTACAATAGACTCGTAGGAAGCCCTAAAATCTTCGATATCTGTTTCTTCTTCTTGAAAATCATCCTCAAAACCTAAGTCAAAGTAAAAAGGATTGGCTTCTTCTTTAGCCTGTTTAATTTCGTCTTCCAACCACCCTGTCAAGTCCTCTAATTCTTTGTCACTTGCCAAATAAAGTGCATTATCCTGTATAAATTCAGTATCCTTGGTGTACTCTACCCTTTCGAAATAACCATCATTGTAGCGAGGATAAAAAAGGGCCAAACTCCTAGGGATAAGAGCTTCTGCAAATCGTTTATTTGCCTGAAAATCGGGGCTCTTAATCACCACCTGCATAGCCGTTTCACCACCTACCATATCCTTAAGTTCATTTAATGCCTGAACATTGGGGTGATTTTTTGGTAATAAGTTAGCTAAGTCGGTATCTACCTTAAGTTGAAGGGCAAAATATCCACCCAAAGCAGCAATTATGAATGCCCCCAACAAAACCTTGAATGGGTGATCAATATTAACTTTGAGTAAAGGTGAAAGCCAATTGAGAATAAATTTCATTCGCTAAAGGTACGAAATTCGGGATTAAATAAGTGTTTGTACTAACAACAGTATTGGAGAATAAAAACCAATTATTTATGAATTAATTGCATGATCTTTATTTAATTAGTGATGTACTATTGGATAAAATCCTATGTCATCATAGTCAGCTTTTGCAAAGTCATTTGTGGAATCACCATCACTAAGAAGCAGAATTGCAAGAGGGGTAGCTGGCATTTTTTCACCAAAAAGCCGCTCATAATCTTCTTTTAGATTACGAGAAAAAGACATCCATTCACCATCAAGATTACTGGGTTGCCCCGTTCCAACCACAACGATTTTTTGGTGGCCAAAAAAAGTAGAAATCTCCGTGCCAATGGGCAAACTGCTACTCCATGTATAGCGAATGCTCTGCGGCACTTCTTTTACCAATGCCATCCTTTTTACTTTGAAAACAACATACACACTCGCAGCAGTGTCATTTATTTTGTTATTACGTTCATCTGCGCCAGCAGGAATATCCCATATTCTCCACTTCCAAGATAGTACTGGAGTTTCATTAAGATCTAAATTTTTGACTTGATGTAGGGGGAAATTTAAATGTTTTGCTTTAATTCCGTTAAATCGTAAGAAATGATTGGTTTTGCTATTAGGACTTTGTTCACCGGCAATACGATAAAAATAGTCTTTTTTAATATCCTCTGGATAATTATAGGGCCGGTTTACTCCTCTTTGTTCGAACCAATTGTAAGGTAACTGCCCAACGCTA
>Ga0255753_1003636_pt1 | contig 15967 bp, 17 predicted proteins | sample 041ome_10_FD_179953 | JGI IMG/M metagenome (GOLD analysis project Ga0255753, IMG submission 179953) | Coastal salt marsh microbial communities from the Groves Creek Marsh, Skidaway Island, Georgia - 041412US metaG (version 2) | ecosystem: Environmental > Aquatic > Marine > Intertidal zone > Salt...
GACAGATTAATGGAACCACTGGATATGAGGAAGCTGCCGCTCAAGGTCTTATAGCTGGAGCTAATGCAGCTTTGTCTTTTAAAAAACTAGAACCTTTTATATTGGACAGGTCAGACGCATATATTGGGGTTATGATAGATGATCTTGTTACTAAAGGTGTGGCCGAACCATATAGAATGTTTACATCAAGAGCTGAATACAGATTAACTCTTAGAGCAGATAATGCTGACCAAAGATTAACTGAAAAGGGAATTTATATTGGATTAGTTGGCATCGAAAGGAAAAAAATATACAAAGAAAAACAAGAAAAAATTGATAAAATATCAAAAATTATGTCTAAATCTTTTATTTCTCCAACAAAGGCTAATTATTTTGGAATAAAAATAGCCAAAGATGGAGTTTTAAGATCTGCAAATGAAATATTAAGTCAAAAAGAAGTTAATATGGATAAAATAAGAGAAATATGGAGTGAAATACCATTGTATGAAAAAGAAATAGATGAACAAATTGAAATAAATTCTCACTATAGAGGTTATTTAAAGAAACAGAATGCTGATATTTTAGCATTTAAGAGAGATGAAAATATGATAATTCCAGATAAAATTGATTATGATAGTTTGTCTGGTCTCTCAAAAGAAGTAAAATCCAAATTTAAGCTTATAAAGCCAAAAACAATGGGGCAAGCACTAAGAATTGATGGAATTACTCCAGCAGCCGTATATATTTTGTTGTCACATGTAAAAAGAAAGTCTATTAAGCATATAGCTTAATGGATCAAGAAATAATAAACTTATATTCTAAAATTAAAAATCTAAATGTTTCACGTGAAACATTTTTAGACTTTGAAGAATTTATATCTTTAGTTAATAAAAAAAATAAAGAAATTAACTTAATTAGTAAAAAAACAAGTGAAAATGTTGAAATAAGAGAAAGACATGTTATTGATTCAGCACAAATAATTGATTTTATTGATTTAAATAGCATTTCTATAACAGATTTAGGAAGCGGAAGCGGAATGCCAGGGTTAATTATAGCAATAATTCTAAAAAATATGAAAAAAAATATAAAAATTAATTTATATGAAAAAAGTCACCATAAAAGCCATTTTTTGAGAGAAGTATCAAAAAAACTAAATTTAAAAACAGAAGTCTTCCAAAAAAATATTTTTGAATTAAATAATTTGAAAACAGGAACTATTATGTCACGAGCATTTAAACCAATGCCGATAGTTTTAGATTTGGTTTATAAAAATTTTTCAGAATTTAAAAATTTAATTTTTTTTATCGGAGCCAATGGAAAAAAAATTTTTAAAGAAACTCTAAATCATTGGGATTTGGAATATTCAGAAAAAAAAAGTTTAACTAACGAAGATTCATTTTTATTGAACATTAAAAAAATTAAAAAAAAAATTAAAAAAGATTAAGATGCAAATAATTTCTGTAATAAATCAAAAGGGTGGGGTAGGAAAAACAACAACAGTTATAAATCTTGCCGCAGGATTATCTCAACAAGATAAAAAAATATTAGTTATAGATTTGGATCCTCAGGGGAATGCTACCACAGGACTCGGTCTTTCAAATTTAGTAACATCTGAAGATACAATCTATGGAGTTTTGAATGGTACAAAGCAGATTTCAGAAGTAATTAAAAAAACAGAATTTAAAAACTTAGATATAGTAACTTCAAATGTTGATTTATCTGGTCTAGAAGTGGAAACAGCTGGTGACACTAATAGAGCATTTATTTTAAAGCTTAAATTAACCGCATATTTAAATGATTCTAGAGCATCATATGATTATATACTAATTGACTGCCCGCCTTCTCTGAGTTTGCTAACAGTGATGGCTTTGGTGTCTTCAAATTCATTGGTTGTGCCTTTGCAGACTGAATTTTTTGCTTTGGAGGGTCTCACGCAGCTTATGAAAACAATTGAAAGAATAAAAATTAATTTAAATCCAGAACTTAATATTAGAGGAATACTTTTAACAATGTACGATAAGCGAAACAAACTTTCATCTCAAGTTGAAAAAGAAGCAAGAGACTATTTTAATGAAAAAGTCTATTTAACTGTCATTCCTAGAAATGTTAGATTATCAGAAGCGCCTTCTCATGGTATGCCAGTTTTAATGTATGATAAGTTGTGTCCTGGCAGTAAATCATATTTTAGTTTTACAGATGAATTTATTAATCAAGAGGCTAATTTAGGAGGTGTAGCATAATGGATACAAATAAAATTAAAAAAGGTTTGGGTAGAGGACTATCTTCTTTAATAGGAGAAACTAAAATACAATCTCATAAAAATAAATTGGGGATTGGTGAAATAATTCCAAACAAATATCAACCTAGAAAAAACTTTGATGAAGAAAGTTTAAATGATCTTGTTAATTCAATCAAAGAGAGGGGAATTATTCAACCAATTATAGTTAGAAAATCCGAAGATCAAATTTCAAAATTTGAAATCATAGCAGGAGAGAGAAGGTGGCTTGCAGCTCAAAAAGCAGGGCTTCATGAAGTTCCAGTTGTTATAACAGAAGCAAATGATTTGAAATCTTTAGAGTTTGCAATTGTTGAAAATGTTCAAAGACATGATCTAAATGCATTAGAAGAGGCTCAGGGTTATCAACGTTTGATTAATGAATTTTCATATGATCAAGAAAAAGTATCTAAATTTATTGGAAAAAGTAGAAGTCATATAGCAAATTGTCTAAGAATTTTATCTTTACCTGATGATATTTTAAAATTGATTGAAAACAAAAAGTTAACGGCGGGACATGCTAAAATTTTAGTAGGATTAGAAAATGCAATATTTGTTGCGAATAAAATTATTGAAAAAAAACTTTCGGTAAGGCAGTCTGAAAATTTCGTTAAAATTTTTAAAAAAAGTAAAAATAAAATTTTAAAATTTAAAGATCCCAATATTCAAGACCTAGAAAAAAACTTATCAGAAAAAATTGGTCTTAATGTTTTAATAAAAAATAATAAAAGAAATAAAGGCACAATTACTTTTTTGTATAAAGACCTTGATCAATTAAATAAAATTATTGAGATTATTAAATCTAATTATTAATTTATGCCGCAGAATCTAAAACAAAGTTAGTTATTGAAATTACTGCTGATTGTGGGTTTTTTTTAATTAAATATTCAATATTATTAGTTTCTATAATTAAATTTTTAATCTCTTCATATGACCAAATATTTATCTGTTGTTTGATAATTTCTTTTTCCTTCCAAAAAATTGGAGGCTTATATTGATTAATTATTCCATCAACATTTTTATTTGTTTTATATAGAGATTTAATTTTTAAGAGCCTTTTTAGTTTGGATAAAAGAATTCTTAAAATTATAATGCAGTCCTCAGGGGCAAAATTATTTTCATTTAAAATTTTTATTAATTTTTTTTTATTTTTTAATAAAGAACTATCAATTAGCTCTGAAAAATCATAATTTTCTGATAAATTTGATAGTTTTAAAATATGATTAATATCAATTATTTTTTGAGTTTTTGCTAAAAGTTCAATTTTTTCTAATTCATTTTTTAAATTAAGCCTGTTTCCCCTAGCTCGATCAATAATTAAATTTAAATTTTGTTGAGATAAATTTATTTTTTTTTCTTTGATAAAATTATTTGCAATAATGGCTAGAGTTTCGACGTTGTCTTCATAAAATGGAATACATATTGTATTATAATTTTTTTCAAAAAAACTTCTTAATTTTGACCTTTTATCCAAGTTATCACTAGTTAAAATAATAGAAATATCCTCTACATTTTTAGATATTATTTCTTCAATTATTTTATAAAATTTATCGCTAACTCTTTTGATTATTATTAATTTTTGATTATCAAAAAAAGTTTTATTTAGAATACTTTCATAAAAATTTTCTAAATTATTTATAATTTCACTTTCTTCGTAATGATAAATATTTTTATTAATTGTTTTCTTTAAATTTTCAATTGTTTCTTCTATTAAACCTCTATTATTTCCATAAAGTAAAAAATAGTTTTTATCGCTAAGTTTAGTTTTTTTAACTTCAAAATGTTTTAAAATCATTTAAGTATTTAAATAAATATTAATTTCCTCAACTATTTCTTTTATTAAATTATTTTCAATTTGTTTTTCATATTCTGATAATTCAAATTTATTATCTTTAGTATTATAAGCAAAATCTTTAACAAAAGTTTTTTTTTGATTTATTATTTCATTGTCTTCAATAACTAAATTCAAAAAAACTACCATTCTATAAGATTGATTTTGTCCTTTAGAATTTTTTGAAGTAACTACTATATTTTTTTTAGTTTCTAGTGTTATTTTTTTAAGATTATTATTATTTTTATCTTCTTTAAAAGATAAAGCCGAAGCAATTTGCCTACCTAATTGTTTATCTCCACTATAAATTATTGATTTATAGGTAAAGCTATTTATCGATTTATATATTGGACTATATCCACATCCAACAATAAAAATAAAAAATAACAAAGCTAAAGTTTTTTTCATGAGCCTATGATTAAATTAATTATTTTATCTTTAACATATATTGTTTTTAATAATTTTTTATCTTTAATGTATTTTTCTAAAAATTTATTTTTATTAATTGTTTTAATTATATCCTTTTCCTCTGTTCCTCTGTTAATTTCTAGAAGTGCTCTTTTTTTGCCATTTATTTGAACTACTATGTTTGATTTATCAGATTGAATAAATTCTTTTTCTACTTTAGGCCATTTAAAATTAATATCAGAATGTATTTTGTGCAGACATTCATTAATTAAATGCGGAGTTACAGGCATCATAACTGTTAATATTTTAGTATAATTCTCTTTTAAATTTTTAAAGTTTTTTTCTTCTTCTAATAATTTTATAAAAAAACCATATATTTCATGGAATACTGCAATAATTATGTTGTATCTAAATTTATCTAATGCATAATTTATTTTATCAATTGCTTGGTTAACAAACATATTAATTCTGTTATCAGACTCAAATTGTTCTCTTTTGAAAATATTAATAAGTTTTTCGTTAAGAAGCCAAAATTTTTGAATATATTTGTGTGCCGCATTCATACCACTTTCAGACCATTGCACATCTTTTTCAGGGGGGCTGTCAGATAAAATAAACAATCTAACTGCATCAGCACCATATTCTTCAATCATCTTACTTGGATCTATGGTGTTTTTTTTTGATTTTGACATTGATTCTGAAGATCCAACTGTAACTTGAATGTTTGGATTTTTTTTAATAAAAAATTTTATGTTATCTTCAGATATTACTTCCTCTGGACTTAACCAATTATTGTTATTATCCTTATAAGTTTGGTGACAAACCATACCCTGAGTAAACAATCCTTTAAAAGGTTCTTTAATAGCAATTTTGTCATTTTTTAAGCTAAGAGCACGAGTAAAAAACCTTGAATATAACAAGTGTAATATAGCATGTTCTACACCTCCTATGTATTGATCTACAGGCATCCAATATTTTATATCATCTTCATCAAAAGCACTTTCTGATTTATTTGAAGAACAAAATCTTAAAAAATACCAGGAAGAGTCTACAAAAGTATCCAAAGTATCTGTTTCTCTTGTATATTTTTTTCCATTAATAATTACATTTTTCCATTCATTTTGAAAATCCAATGGGTTACCATTTGTATTTAAATTTATCCCATCAGGTAATTTAACTGGCAATTGATCTTCTGGAATTTTAATTACATTATTCTTATTGTCATATGCAACTGGAATTGGGCAGCCCCAGTATCTTTGTCTTGAGATCCCCCAATCTTTTAATCGGTAGTTAATTTTTTTTTTTCCTATTTTTTTTTCTTCTAAAATTTTAATAGTTTCTGAAATTGAATTTTCAGGCACCAAAAGTCCGTCTAGAAATTTTGAGTTAATAATAACTCCAGAGTCTGTGTGAGGTTTATCAATCACCTTAAAAGAATCACTTTCATTAGTTGGTTTAACTACTGTTTTAATTTCTAAATTATATTTTTTTGCAAAATCAAAGTCTCTTTGATCGTGACCAGGGCAACCAAAAACTGCTCCAAATCCATAATCCATTAAAACAAAATTTGCAAAATAAACTGGTACTTTAATATTTTCATCTAGAGGATTAACTGCAAGTAGATCTGTTTTGAAACCTATTTTATCAGCTTGAGCAATAGACTCTTCAGTGGTGCCAGTTTTTGAACATTCTTCTTTAAATTTAATAAATTTATCTTGTTTTTCATAATATTTTGAAATTGGATGATCTACTGATAGCGCTAAAAAAGAAAATCCAAATAGAGTGTCTGGGCGTGTCGTATAGCACTTAATTTCTTTTACTTTTTCAGAACCTTCTATTTTAAAATCAATTTCACACCCAAAAGATTTTCCAATCCAATTTTTTTGCATGATCTTGACTTTTTCGGGCCATTCATTGAGCTGGTCTAAGTCATTCAACAATTCTTCTGAAAAATGAGAGATCTTAAAAAACCATTGGTTTAACTTTTTTCTTTCGACAACAGCACCCGATCTCCAGCCCTTACCGTCTATTACCTGCTCATTTGCCAAGACCGTTTTGTCAACAGGATCCCAATTTACATAGCTTTCTTTACGATAAACAAGTCCTTTATCATAGAGTTCTAAAAAGAGTTTTTGTTGGTGTTTATAATATTCTGGAGAACAGGTTGAAATTTCTCGATCCCAGTCGATGGACAAACCCAGTTTTTTTAACTGGTTTTTCATTACATTAATATTTTGTTCTGTCCAATCTTTAGGGTTTAAACTATTTTGTTTTGCTGCATTTTCAGCAGGCATTCCAAATGAGTCCCATCCCATTGGGTGTAAAACATTATATCCCTGTAATAATTTGTATCTTGCGAGAACATCTCCAATTGTGTAGTTTCTAACATGTCCCATATGAATTTTTCCAGAAGGATAAGGAAACATTTCTAAACAGTAAAATTTTTTTTTTTTTTGATTTTTTTCAGATTTAAATGACTGCTTTTCTTCCCATATTTGCTGCCATTTACTTTCAACAGTTTTAAAATTATATCTATTCACTATTTATATTTATTTAATTTATAAATATTTCTCAACCACCTGGGTATATACTTCCAACAGTACGTTTTGGTTTTTTAGGCTGATTATCTACAATTTCTTTTTTATATTTTGCCGCCCTCTTTAAAATTGCAACCTTTAATTCATCTGAGATATTAGTATTATTTTGATTAATTTCACAATTAGCTTCAGAACCACATTCTTTAATAAACACTTTTATATCTAACGCATCAGATCTAATTTCATTTGTTAAAAATCTTATTGAGATTTTTACCGACTCATTTTTTTTATCTTTGCTAGAATACCAGTCAGTTATAATAAGACCTCCACTGTAATCAGCAGAAATGAGGGGCATAAAATCTAATACATCCAAACTAGCCCGCCACATCTCATTTGAGGTGGCAAAATTAAAAGTACCACCTTGATTTTTATTATCACCAAAAACTCTAAAACCTCTTCCTTCCTCTAAATTTTTTTGAATTCTTTTTTCTGGTTCGGGGGGGAACTCACGTGCATCTGTTTTTCTATAGACACCACAGGATTTAAGCATCATTGTAATAACCAAGACACCAATTAATTTAAAAAAAATTTTGTCAATATGCACAATATTTGAAAACATAAGGGTAATGGTATATATTAAGAAATATAAAAAAACATTTATAAATATATCTAAAATGCTGAAAACAAGTATTTAAAGATTAACTATTGTTGTAAATTTACAACACTAATAATTAAACTTCATATATATCTATTAAATTAAAGTTATTTTTTCGGAATTTGATAAATATTCGTTGTTTATAATTATAAAACAATAAATAGGAGTAAATATGAACACAATTAAAAAAGTAGGTTTAACTGCTTTAGCTGGTTCTTTAGTAGCAACTTCTGCATTTGCAGGAGCTATGGACGTATCAGGTTCAGCAAAAATTACTTACGCTTCAAATGGTGAAGAGAGAACACAAGGTAACGCTTGGAGCAACTCAAAAGGTATATCTTTTTCTGGCTCAGGTGAATTAGATAATGGTTGGAATGTAAGCACAACTTACACTATGTCTGATGCAGCCTTCTCAAGTTCACAAGTTGTAATCGATATGGGTGATGCAGGTACATTTAGTTTAATGAATGGTGCTTCTTTAGCCGGTATTGATAAATATGATGATGTTATGCCAACAGCTGGTGAAGAAGTTTGGGATGATGTTGATACAGATGATAACGGTGTTGTAGGTATCGGAAATAGTAACGCATTAGGATATGAAGTATCTATGATGGGTTTAACTTTATCTGCTTCATACCTAAGATCAGGCGTTGGAACAGATAACTCACTCGTTGTAATTTCAGATGATTTAGTTGATGGATTGCAATTAGGTTATGGTATCGGAACAAACCATGCTAGTGATTTAGTTGAAGACGATCATTCTACAGCATGGATCAAGTATACTGCTGGTGCGGCAACTGTTGGTATTCAAAAATCAGCAATTGACAAAAACACTGGTGATGAGGACAGAATTGGTGCGGCAATATCATTTGCAGTAAATGAAAACCTAAGTGTATCTTATGGTATTTCAGATGTTGATTTTGAATCTGCTTCATTAAAAGATGAAGAATCATCAGGTTTATCTGCTTCATACACAATGGGTGGAATGACAGTGGGTGCTGTAATGAACAAAACTGATAACGTAGCTGGAACTTCAGGAGTAGATAGAACAAAAACTGAAGTTACATTAGCATTTGCATTCTAATTTAATTTAGGATTTAATTTAAATAAAAGGCCCCTTTTTTAGGGGCCTTTTTTTTTATTTAAAATAACTTATTCCTGCAAAAGTAAAACATTCAACTAATTTTAGTTTGTTTAAGTTGAATTTTGTTATACCCCCTAACGCTACTATTTTTTTGGAGGTTAGATTAGATAAAATTTTAAATTTATTAATACCTAAAAAATTTTTATTTTTTTTAAACAATGAAGAAATAAATATTTCATCAACTTTTTGGATTTCTTTGACTCTAATTTCTTTAATATTGTGGCCGGATCCTAATATTTTAAAGTTTTTGGGTAAATTATAGCTTAAATGAGACATTTTTTTATTGAAAGAAGGTAGATAGGCTCCATCTAATCTAAAATTAATTGCTAATTTAATATTGTTTGCCAAATAAAATTTATGTCCTTTTTTTTTACAAAAGTTTTTAAATTTTAAAATTAAGTTTTTATTAAAATTTTCTTCAGTGTAGTTTCTATAGATAAATGCAGTTTGCTTATCTTGCTTAATTATTAAATTTGTATCAAGTTTATTAATGAAGTAATATTTGATTGGTAATTTGTAATGCATGCTTCTGTTCAAAATTTATTAAATATTCAAAAAAACATTAAATCTAAATTTGATTTTTATCAAAGAATAAAAATCATCGCTGTATCAAAAACATATCCTATTGAGCATATTAAACCTTTGATTGACTATGGTCATATTGATTTTGGAGAAAATAAAGTTCAAGAAGCAATTGAAAAGTGGTCAGAGGTGAAAAGTAAGAATGCTCTAATAAAATTGCACTTAATAGGAAAACTTCAAACTAACAAAGTCAAATATGCTGTTAAAATTTTTGACTATATTCATTCTGTTGATAATGAAAAGCTTGCCAAAAAAATATCAGAAGAACAAATTAAAAATAAAAAAAATATTAAAATATTTATTCAAGTGAATATTGGTAATGAAATTCAAAAATCTGGAATTGGTAAAGATAAATTGAATGATTTTTATACATATTGTCTAAACTTGAGATTAGACGTACAGGGTTTAATGTGTATACCTCCTGAAAATGATAACTCAGACAGATTTTTTAAAGATTTAAAAACTTTGAACCAAAGACTTGGATTAAAAAAATTAAGTATGGGGATGTCAGCAGATTATATATCTGCAATTGAAAATTCAGCTACCCATGTGAGAATTGGATCAAATATTTTTGGTAAAAGAAACTAAAGTATTTTAATTTTAGTTTTTTTATTAATCAGCCTTAACATAATTATAAAATCTTTTTTACTTAAAGCTATACATCCAGCAGTAGGTTTATAACTATTAGTAAGATGTAGAAATATACAACTTCCTCTTCCAGATATTATCTTTTTAAAATTATATTTGATTGGAACAAATAGGTCATATTTATGATCTTTTCGAAAGAGATTTTCATGATGTAATTTAGATTTGATATTAATCAATTTATTATAATATTTTTTACTATTAACATCATCACACCACCCCATATCTTTATTTATTTCGACACATTTGAGTTTAGTCTTAGGTTTTTCTAATCTATCTTTTCGATAATAAAGATTTTCAATTTGGTAAGTACCTTTTGGAGTTTTTAAATCACCTTCTTTTTTGAATTTTGTAATTCCATTTTTGCCTATGCAGCATTTAAAGATAAAATCATCTATTTTAATTGTATATTTGTTTTTTAACAAAATTATCATATCTTAATTTATATATGAAAAATCAAAGTTTAATAATAAATGATAATGACATTTTATATGATATTTTAAATGAAATTTCAGATGAGATAAATTTTTCAGTTTCTAAATGTTTTAAAAAAGAATTATTATTAATTAATGCATTAAAAAATTTTAACTATTTAGTAATAACTAAAAAACAAATTCCTGAAATTAGAAATCAAATTTTAATTAATAAATTTCCAATCAAAATTTTTAAATTAATAGAAAAATTAAATATAGAGTTTTTAAAATTAAAATTTAACGAACAATCAGATATAAAAATTGGTAATTATGTATTTAACTTGAATTCTAGAGAGATGAAAAATCAAAATAAGAATTTAAAATTAACAGAAAAGGAAATCAATTCGATAATGTATTTATTTAGAGTTAAAAAACCTGTAAAAGTAAGCGAATTACAGTTAAAAGTGTGGGGTTATCTATCTGAGCTAGAGACTCATACTGTTGAAACTCATATTTATAGACTAAGAAAAAAAATTTTGAATAAATTCAACGATAATAATTTTATTTATAGTACAATTGATGGTTACCAAATCCAATAAAAAGCAAAATAAATTTGCAAAAGAACTATTTACTAAAAAATATAAGTCTCAAAAAGTAAAACCAAAAAAAGGCAAAGGTAGTTTTAAAAGAAAAAAATAATATTAAATACGAGCTCCAATTTTTTGGATTATTTTAGATGACATCTCAGTTGCTTTTAACAAACACTCTTTCTCTGAAAATTCGTTGATATATCCGTGTAGGTATCCTGAGGCGAATAAATCTCCAGCTCCAGTAAGGTCAACTATTTTAAGATTTGTTGCGGCTGGACATTCAATAACTTCATCATTTTTAATCGATATAGCACCTTTTTCTCCTCTGGTAATTATTATTATTTTTTTAATTTGTTTAGAAAAATTAATTACTTCATCTAATGATTTTGAATTGGTTAGGCTTAAGATCTCCTGTTCATTTGCAAAAACAATATCCAATTTATTTTTAACCAAATCTAGAAATTCATTTTTATGTCTTTCTACACAAAACAAATCTGATAATGACATTGCAATTTTTTTTGAAGATGAAATTGCTTTATCAAATGCTCTTTTGGGACCACCTTTATCCCAAAGATAACCCTCTAATAAAATGATTTCACTATTTTTAATTATCTTAGTATCAATATCATTTTCATCAATTTTTCCTGCAGTGCCTAAAAATGTACACATTGTTCTTTCAGAGTCTGGTGTAATTAAAATTAAGCAAGTACCCGTAGGTAAAGATTCTTTTTTCTTAGAATATAGGTATTGAACATTTTCTTTTATTAATCCTTCCTCGTATTTTTCACCTAAATGGTCATTACTAATTTTGCCAATAAAACCAACATTATTTCCAAGATGTGATAAGCCTACGATTGAATTTGCAATCGAACCACCTGATATTGTTTCCTCTATTTTTAGTAATGATAATAGATTTTTAAATTCTATTTCATCAACTAGCTTCATTGTGCTTTTAGTTAATGAGTTTTTTTCAAGAAATTCATCACTTACCTTACACAGGACATCTACAATTGCATTTCCAATTCCTAATATTTTCATTTATGCTTTTTTTGTAATTAATGGTTTTTTTCTATTAGGATAGCAAGTTCTGCATATTTTACAACTAATGCCATAGCACTCTCTTGCTTTACAGTATTCTCTCCCATAGTAGATAATTTGAAGATGAAGTTTATTCCAAAATTTCTCTGGAATTAATTTTTTCAAGTCTTTTTCTGTTTGAATAACATTTTTTCCATTAGTAAGCCCCCATCTTTGAGCTAATCGATGGATATGCGTATCTACTGGAAATGCGGGATAACCAAACCCTTGAGACATTACTACACTTGCTGTTTTGTGTCCAACACCTGGTAATTTTTCTAGCTCTTCAAAAGTTTTTGGAACTTTACCATTGTGTCTTTCAATTAAAATTTTTGATAAATTATAAACACTTTTTGCCTTTACTCTAAACAATCCAATTTTCTTAATTAAATTCTCAATTTTTTTTCTTCCAAGCTTTACAAAATGTTCTGGTTTATAGTATTTTGGATATATATTTTTTGTTACATTATTAACATTTATATCTGTGCATTGTGCTGAAAGCAAAACTGAAATTAAAAGTGTGAATATATTTTTATGATTTAAAGGTACTTCTGTAGTTGGATAAATCTTGTTTAATATTTTTAATATAATTTTTGTTCTTTGAATTTCATTCATTATTTGAAATTCATCAAGTTTCTCATTGAATATAATCCTGGTTTTTTTGAATTAAGCCATTTAGCAGCCGTTAGAGCACCCTCAGAATACAAAGATCTATCAAATGCTTCATGATTTAGGGTTATTATTTCTTTGCCACTAGAAAATTTTACTTCATGCTCTCCTATAACTTCTCCTCTTCTTATGGAATTAAAATTAATTTTATTTCCATAAGGGAAAGTTTTTTTGTTTAAAAATTTTTTTCCAATTAGTTTGTAAAAATCTTTATTTTTTCCAACAGCAATCCCTTTCCCTAACATTAAAGCTGTTCCCGAAGGGTAATCTTTTTTATGTTTGTGGTGAACTTCAAATACTTTACTTAAATACTTATCTCCTAGCGAAGCCGAGGCAATTTCCGTTAAATACATTAAAAGATTTATGCCCAAGCTCATATTTCCAGCTTTTAAAATAGGAATTTTTTTAGAAAATTTTCTTATTAAATTCTCTTCTTTTTTGTTAAAGCCTGTTGTTCCAATTACTACTTTTTTTTTTAATTTTGAAGCAATTTTAAGGATTTCAAATGTGCACTTTGGAATTGTAAAATCTATTATTATGTCTGCTGTTTTAAAAGCATTTTCAGAATTAAGTTCAGGCTTAATACCATTAAATTTTTTATTAATTAATCTATTTTCAGTAAGAGAGACTAAATTAAAATCTTTATCTGATCTTGATGATTTTATTAGTTGCTGGCCCATTCTCCCCATGCAGCCGGAGATTGATAAATTAATCCTACCCATTATCAATTAATTATATTTATGCAGAACAAACCATATCTTGTCCACAGCAAAGAGGAGATTTTATTTTGCCATGGTCGTTAGGGCATTTTGATACTTGTACTTCTGTTCCGTCTTCAAGTTTTAAACTATCATTAACAAGCGGATCATTACATTTTCCACAGGTCGCATTTACTGACATCCCACACTTTGAGCATTCATAAGTAGCCATTTAATCTCCTTAATTTAAAAATTTTAATATTAAGGTAAACTTAACACTAAGAATTAGTTTTTCCAGAAACTTTTAGCTTTTTCAAAAAATTTTTTTATGCTTGGATTAGATTTTTCATTTTCAATTTCTCTAAATTTTTCAAGTAATTCTTTTTGCTCTCTGTTTAATGATATTGGTACTTCAGTGTTAATTTGTACATATAAATCCCCGTTACCACTTCCTCTCATATAGGGCATACCTTTCCCCTTTAATCTAAATTGTTTACCACTTTGAGTGCCTTCGGGAATTTTTATTTTAGCTTTACCCCCGTCTATTGTGGGTATTTCCAAAGTGGCCCCTAAAGCAGCATCTGCAATTGATATTGGACATTCAAAAAATAAATTTTCATCAGATCTTTTAAAAAGCTCATGCGATTTTACATTAATAAATAAATACAAATCCCCAGTTGTTCCACCCCTTGTACCAGCCTCACCTTTTCCTGCCAATCTAATTCTGGTTCCATCATCCACTCCTTTAGGAATTGATACAGCTATTTTTTTTGAGGTCTGTTTAATTCCTTGACCTTTACAATCACTACAAGGATGAGTTATTTCCTCACCACTTCCAGCACATTGAGGGCAAGTTTGTTGAACTGTAAAAAATCCTTGATTAGTTCTAACTCTACCATTCCCACCACAATAAGTACATCTGTCAGCTGAGTGCCCTACTTTTGAACCACTTCCTTTGCAAGTTGTACATTTTTCAGATGAGGAAAATTGAATATTTTGTTTTTTTCCTAAATAAGCCTCTTCAAGACTTATTGATAAATCATATCTTAAATCTGATCCTCTGTTGTTAGAACTTCTTTTACTACTTCTTCTGCTTCCGCCACCAAAATCACCAAAGAAGTCCTCAAAAATATCTGAGAAATCTGACCCATTAAAACCGCCAAATCCTCCAAAACCTCCTTGACCACCACCACCATTTTCAAAAGCAGCATGTCCAAAATTATCATAATTATCTTTTTTAGTTTTATCAGAGAGAATTCCATATGCTTCACTAGCTTCTTTAAATTTGTCTTCAGCAGTTTTGTCTCCAGGATTTTTATCTGGATGATATTTGACAGCTAGTTTTCTATATGCAGATTTTATTTCTTCTGGACTAGCACTTTTACTTACGCCCAGGACATCATAAAAATCTCTTTTTGCCATGAATTTACCCTAGACAACTAGATGTTGGTTTAAGCGCTTTTTTCTTTATTCTCGTCTTTTACTTCTTCAAAGTCTGCATCAACAACATTATCGTCTTTTTTATCCTTATTTTCTTTACCTTCATCATTTCCTGAATCTGGTTTTGTATTTTGTTGTGACTTATAAATAGCTTCTCCAAGTTTCATTGAAGCCTGGACTAAAGTTTCAGTTTTCTTCTTTATATCCTCTACATTATCACCTTTAAGAGCCTCTTTTAATGCAGATGATGCATCTTCGATAGCTTTCTTTTCAGCATCAGAAATTTTAGCGCCATGTTCTTTCAAATTTTTTTCTGTAGAGTGAATTAGAGTGTCAGCTTGATTTCTTGCATCTACCGACTCTCTTTTCTTTTTATCAGCCTCTTTGTTAGCTTCAGCTTCTTTAACCATTTTTTCAATTTCTTCATCACTTAGACCACCTGAAGCTTGAATTTGAATTTTTTGCTCTTTGCCAGTACCTTTATCTTTTGCAGAGACATTAACTATTCCATTTGCATCAATATCAAAAGTTACTTCAATTTGAGGTACACCTCTTGGAGCTGGAGCAATACCAACTAGCTCAAAGTTACCTAATAATTTATTATCCGCTGCCATTTCTCTTTCACCCTGCAACACTCTAATAGATACAGCGGGCTGACTATCTTCTGCAGTTGAAAATACTTGGCTTTTTTTTGTAGGAATTGTTGTATTTTTTTCAATTAATTTTGTAGAAACACCACCTAAAGTTTCAATTCCAAGAGATAAAGGAGTTACATCTAATAGAAGAACATCTTTTACATCTCCTTGAAGTACACCAGCTTGAATTGCAGCACCCATTGCAACCACTTCATCTGGATTTACACTTTTATTTGGCTCTTTTCCAAAAAAGTTTTTAACTTCAGCAATAACTTTAGGCATTCTAGTCATACCACCAACCATTACTACTTCATCAATTTCACTAGCTGTAATTCCAGCATCTTTTAAAGCTGTTTTGCAAGGTGGTATTGTTCTAGCGATTAAATCTT
>Ga0255753_1003642_pt1 | contig 15940 bp, 22 predicted proteins | sample 041ome_10_FD_179953 | JGI IMG/M metagenome (GOLD analysis project Ga0255753, IMG submission 179953) | Coastal salt marsh microbial communities from the Groves Creek Marsh, Skidaway Island, Georgia - 041412US metaG (version 2) | ecosystem: Environmental > Aquatic > Marine > Intertidal zone > Salt...
GCCTGATAGATAGGAAAATAAATTATGAAAAAATTCTCAATGAAACAGATGCTATGGGACAAAATGGTTGTTAAAACTATCCGTGGCATTCTCAAGTTACTTGGTTTGAAAAAATAATCCAATAAATCACTAGCATTAAATACTAAAGTAAGTTATAATTAATGTAACTTACTTTTTTTATTGGCAATAATTTATGAATATAGTAGAAGAACAAGGCCCTTTATTAGAAAGTTTAATATATCTTAATCAATGTAGAACTATTGTTGAAGTCGGAGTTGCTGAAGCAAAAACTACCGATTACTTATGTCGTGGCGCTCTAAGATGGGGCGGAAAAGTTTGGGGTTATGATATATGGGACACACATGGATTACAGAATCAGTTTGAGCATTGGTCAAGTAAAGAAAAATGCGAAGAATATCTTAAAGAAAAAGGACATTCAAATTTTGAACTTACAAAAATAGATAGTAAATCACAAGAATTTAAGGACATAATCAAACAACGACATGCAGGAAATATTGATCTAGCATTTATTGATGGCTGTCACAGTTATGAAGGAATTAAAAATGATTTTGATGTTATATATCCTGAACTTAGTCAATGCGGAATAATTGTATTTCATGATACAATGTCAATTGATGGATGTCGAAAATTTATGATTGATCTACGTACTGAATTTTGGGATGGCACATTTGATCTTGTGACGTTTCCATTTGGTAGTATGGTATATGGCGATGGTAATGTTAGAAACAGAAGAACTGGCGTTAGTCTTTTGGTTAAACGATCTTTTGCTACATTAGATTTACCGATAGACGAACAATGCGATTTAGAAAAAGATTTTGATAGCATATACGAAAAAGAAGAAGATTGGTATGATATTGAAATTATTAACGCAAGAACAAGAAAAGAATAAATTATGGATGCTTATAAAACATTAGGAATATCTAGAGAGTCTTCTGAATCAGATATTAAAAAAGCCTATAGAAAATTAGCCAGTCAACATCATCCTGATAAAGGTGGGGATACATCTAAATTTCAAGAAATACAAACAGCATATGATATACTTAGCGATCCTGTAAAACGTCAACAGCATGATAACCCAAGCCCATTCAGAGGACAAAATAGTAACGGTCCTTTTGAGTTTCACTTTGGTGGCGATGGTATAAACCCTGAAGATATATTTGCTCAATTTTTTAGTCATAACTTTGGTGCTCAGAATAGAAGACAACAATCAAGACGAAATAAAGATCTAAGAGTTACATTACCAATACGTTTAAAAGAAACCTTACAGGAACAACAGAGACGTATTAGCGTACAAACTACCAAAGGAGAAAGATTTCCAATTGACGTAACTATTCCACGTGGTGCCACAAATGGTACTACTATTAAATACACGGGATTAGGCGACAACATGTTTGAAACATTGACACGAGGCGATTTATATGTTATTATACATATATTGCCTGATGAAAATTTTCAAGTTAGTGATATTCATATATTACATGATCTTACTATTAGTTCAATTGAAGCAATAACTGGGTGTGAGAAGATTATTAAAGGCATCGACGATAGAGAATTTAATATAAAAATACCCAAAGCATGTCAATACAATACTAAATTTAGATTAGCAGGACAAGGTTTGTACAGAATGAATAGCAATATACGGGGAGACATGATTGTAAATGCTATAATTAAAACCCCAGATCTAACAGAAGATCAAATAAACATACTTAAAAACTTATAACCTTATGTTAAATATTTTTAAAGAGGAGTACTAAGTGGCAATAAGATCAAATCCTGAAATTGAACAGATTGTTAATATAGCAACCATTATTGCTAAAGACTATAAACATCAATATGTGACTTTAGAACATTTAACAATAGCATTAATTGAATCAGCTAATTTTAATAAAAGTCTTGTTGATTACGGTATAGAAGTAGATGAACTACTACGCGACTTATATGATTATATTGGTCGACAAGATTTTTTAATTTTAAAAGAATCTGAGAAAAATAAAGTACCACATAAAACACACAGTTTAGAACGAGTCTTTAATCGAGCATTTACACAGGTCCTGTTTAGTTCTCGAGAAGAGATGGAACCAATTGATCTGTTTTTAAGTTTAACTCAAGAGTCACAATCACATGCGGCTTACTTTTTACTTAAATGGGGAGTCAACAGAAAAACGTTTGTTGAATTCTATGCTCAGAACTATACCACATTAACTCCAAGTAATACTACACGAACACAAAAAAATAGTAAATCTAGATCTGAAAAAATCTTAGAAGAATTTTGTATTAATTTGAATAAACATGTCATTGATGGAAAAATAGATCCAGTAATTGGTAGAGAAAAAGAATTAGAAGAAATTGCTCAAGTATTAGCAAGACGAACAAAAAATAACGTACTAATGATTGGTGATCCAGGTGTTGGTAAAACTGCAGTTGCTGAAGGATTAGCATATAATATACGTCATGATAACGTTCCAAAATATTTACTAGATTACACAGTATATTCTTTAGAGATTGGATCACTGTTAGCAGGATCAAAGTATAGAGGTGAGTTTGAGGAAAAACTTAAAGATGTTTTATCTGCTCTCAATGAAGTAGGCAAATGTATCTTATTCATCGACGAGGCTCATCAGATGCAGGGAGCAGGTGCTGGATCATCAAGTTCAGTTGACTTTGCTAATATGATTAAACCAGCATTAGCTAAGGGTGAACTTAAAGTTATTGCTTCAACAACATATGAAGAATACACACAAAGTTTTGAAAAAGACCGTGCGTTAATGAGACGTTTTTATAGACTAAACATTGATGAACCTAGTATTGAAGTTGCTAAAGATATTTTATATGGGTTAAAACCACATTTTGAAAAATTCCATGGTGGTACAATTACCGATGACGCAATTGAGACTGCTGTTGATCTTAGCAGTAAACATCAAAGTGATAAAAAATTACCAGACAAAGCAATTGACTTAATTGATATGAGCTGTGCTAAACTTAAAATAAAAGATGAAAAATTTATAGTTTCAAAAGATCAGATTGTTGAAACATTAGCCAAAGCAACAGGAATACCTAAAGAAAATTTAATAAGTGAAAAAGCAAAAGATAATATTATTAAATTAGAAGAAACAATCAAAGAAAGACTGTACGGGCAGGATCAGGCAGTTGAAGATATACTAGAAAAGATTTATATTGCTAAAGCAGGTATGAAAGCATCAAACAAACCTGTTGGTAATTTCTTATTGTTAGGTCCTACTGGTACTGGTAAAACAGAACTATGTAAAATACTCAGTGAGTCGTTAAGTATGAAATTACTCAGATTTGATATGAGTGAATACCAAGAAAAACATGCTATGGCTAAATTAATTGGTGCTCCTCCAGGATATGTAGGATATGAAGATAGTAACCTAGGCGGCGGTCTATTAATCAGCGAAGTTGAACGCAATCCTCACGCAATTATCTTATTAGATGAAATTGAAAAAGCACACCCTGATATATCTAATATATTATTACAGATTATGGACGAAGGATCTATCACTGGGTCAAATGGTAAAAAAGCAGACTGTAGACATTGTTTGTTAATCTTAACAAGTAATTTAGGTGCTAGTGATGCTGAAACAAATGCGATTGGATTTGGCAGAGACCAACAAAAAATAGGTACAGACGATGAAGCGGCTAAGAAATTCTTTAAACCAGAGTTCCGTAATAGATTAGATGCTACAATTAAATTTAATAAACTTGATAACCTAGCAATGAAGAAAGTTGTTGTTAAATTTTTAAATGAATTAAACGACTTACTTAAAGATAAAGAACTTAAAATAAGATCTAGTGAAGCATTGATTAATCATTTAGTTGATGTAGGATTTGATCCTAAAATGGGTGCTAGACCATTAGCACGTAAAATTAATGAATTAATTAAAACACCACTTAGTAAAAAAATACTGTTTGAGAATGTGTTGCCAGGAAGTGTTATCAGTGCTGACGTTGTTAACGATGAAGTTACATTTGATATTGTACCTCCAAAATTAGATTTATTAGAAAATAAAACGGTTGACAAAGACGGTATTATTGTAGTAGAATAATTTACATGGTCGTGAAATAGCCGATAAATAATATGAGTATATTATTTTACAGGAATCACAATCATGGCAAAATTACATGAAGAAATACTAGTTATTAAAGTTAGTAAGCTAGTTAAAGACAATGAAACAGCAGAAAACTTTTTAACAGATGATACAGTTACAAGTTTAGAAGCAGTTGTTCAAGAACTTGCTGGCGCAGGTTCATTAGTAGAGATACAAAAAGCATAATATTAATTACAATCAACAATAGAGAGAAGAATATCAATGGCAAAGAGATCAAAACGCATCAAACCTAATCAGCCGGCTATGATCAATCCAACGGCTAGTAAAATCCAACAAGAGAAACAACCTGAATGGAATAAAATGCATGTTCACTTTGGCATACCTTGTTATGGTGGTCAGATAACTGAGCCGTGCTTTACCAGTTTCCTAAGATTTATTCTATTAGCTCAAAAAATGGGACTACAATGGTCACTAGATACTATGGTTAACGAATCATTAGTTACTCGTGCTAGAAATAATTTAATGGCCAAAATGATGACTAATAAGGCCGCAACACATTTTATGTTTATTGATGCTGATATTCGCTTCCAGCCAGAGTCTATTTTCCAAATGCTATCCACAGATAAAGATGTTATTGGTGGATTATATCCAAAGAAATCTTTACCAATACAGTATGTAATTAATGTTGAGCCAGGTACTGTGATCGAAAATGATATTTTTAAAGTAGATACTATGGGCACAGGGTTTATGTTATTTAAACGTCATGTCTACGAAAAGCTCTGTGAAGCACACCCAGAAACAAAGTATATTGATGATGTTGGGTTAGGTAAAGAATTTGAACCAAACATGTATTCAATCTTTGATACAGAAATTGATGAGAAAGGCCACTATCTATCAGAAGATTGGACATTCTGTAGACGTTGGGCAAAACTAGGTGGTGAGATTTACGCACATTCTAAAGTGTTATTGAATCACAGTGGCTTCTACGAATTTGCTGGCGACTTAGATGTATTGACTGGTAAAAAGAAACCAACTGAGAACGCTAATGTCTAATGAACTTCTAAATTTTAAGTTTACCTTAAGTTCTAAACAATGGAGTAAACATCCTCAGTTCAGTATATTGATTGATAGTCATAGATTTGTTTCTAGCGAATTACCTAATCAAGAAATTCATACATTTGAATTTTCTCATGAAGTCACTGAAGGTAATCATGATTTAAAAATCAGATTAGAAAACAAAGACAAAGAAGATACTCAAATTGTTAACGGAGAAATTGTTAATGATATGTTGTTAAATATCGAAGATATTATGATTGACAATGTTAGTTTAGGCAATCTTCTTTGGTCTGGTGAATACCATCTTGACAAACCTCAACAATATAATGGCAGAACCATTACAAAACTAGATAATTGTATTAATTTAGGCTGGAATGGTGCGTATGTCCTTAACTTTAGTAGCCCGTTCTATATTTGGCTTTTAGAAAAAATCTAGCATAAATATAGTAACTATGTTACTATCACAATTATTTGAAGCAGTAGAAAATGACAAACATGCCTCGTTCTGTTTTGGCAGAATGAACCCACCAACGGTTGGGCATGAGCAGTTATTAAATACCACAGCAAAATCAGCACAAAGTGGTGATTATTTTATATTTGCTACTCAAACACAAGATCCACAAAAGAATCCTTTAGATTATACTACTAAGATTAAATTCTTAACAGCTATGTTCCCTCAACATGCTAAACACATTGTAGCAAACAGGGAGCTAAACACTATAATGAAAGTGGCTAATTGGTTATATAATCAAGGATATAGAAGAATAACATTTGTTGCTGGATCAGATAGATTAGATACATTTAAAAATTTACTATTAACATATAATGGTAATGAGCAAAATAAATCTTATTATAATTTCAAAGATATTAATTTTGTTAGTAGTGGTGCTAGAGAAGAAGGATCTGAAGGACTAGCAGGAGTCAGTGCTACCAAAGCAAGAATTGCGGCCGCTGAAGACAATCTGGAAGAGTTTACTCGAGCAACTGGTGCTGGAAAATTAGCACCGCAATTATTTCAGGCTGTTAGAAAGGGTATGCAACTAGAAGAAGGTGCTAGTGGATATATTCCTAAAAATAAAAAAGAAGCAGAAGATCCAAGATGGTCAATGGCATTAACTAAAGATGTAAGGCCTGATACTCCATATAAAAATGCCAAAGCATTAGGTCTAGTTAAATGAATTTAAGTTTATCATTTGATGTCATTGGAAAAGTATCTTTAGTACCAGGCTCTACTCATGATAATTGGAATTTTTATAATTATCCTTATTATAGAATTTATGTTGACAATGATTTAATTACAGAAAGAAGTTGGATTTGGGTTAACAATGATTATTATCTGAATGAAAATTTATCTTTAGATCTAGAATTAGGAGAACATTCTATTTTATTTAAGAGCTTAATTCGAGTAAATTATGATCCTAAATATGATAAAAAAAGTTCTGACTATAATAAAAGATTTTCAATGTTCTATGATGTAGAAAATTTAAAAATTAATAAAGAATTGCAAAAGTTTGAAAAAATATATGATGATCAGCAACAAAAGGATTTTCTTATACAATTTGAGGTAGCATAAATACTATTATGAAACTAAAAGAAATTAAAGAAAGTTGGGCAGAATATAATGATGAAGTAGGTATGGTTAAGACCAATCTACACACTATTCGTCGGATGTGTGATGTCCTAGAAAAGAATTTAGAAGATGATGATAACATGGCTGAGTGGGCACAGGAAAAACTTGCTGTCACTAAGTCAATGATTGTTACTGTTACAGATTATATCCTTAGTCAAAAAGAACAAGGTATACAGCCTAAAGTTGAAGAAAATGCGTCAGTAGGCGCCACAGCATCAGGTAGCGTTGCTACAGCAATAGGTGGTGGTGTTGGTAATGGATTTGCCAATGGTGGTCCAGGTACTATCAAACGTGTAACAAAAAAGAAAAAGAAAAATGGATAAATTTCATAACCAACTTAAAATAGCATTTGCTAGTGAATTCAGTTTTTATCTAAAAGCACACTACTTTCATTGGAACGTAGAAGGTCCTAGATTTAAAGAACTACATGATCTATTCGCAATTATATACGAAGAAGTATATGGCCAAATTGATGTATTTGCCGAAAATATACGTAAAGCAAAAGCATACACTCCAGGTAGTTTAACCAGATTTAGTTCATTAACAGAAATCAATGACGAACAGGATGTACCTACAGCAGAGCAAATGGTTGAAGAATTACACAAAGATGCTGATAAGATGGTTGAAATATTCCGTCATTTATTTATGGAATCAGAAAAACATCATGAACATGGTTTAAGTGATTTTCTTGGTATGCGTATGGATGCGTATCAAAAACATGCTTGGATGTTAAGAGCAACAGGAAAATAATATGGATTTTAACAATATATTAGGAAAGTTTAATGACCTGGGAATTAAAAATGAAGGATTAACTCCTGATGATCCTGCTCAAAGACAACAAGCACAACAACAAAAAGTTGAAGTCAGCACACAAAATGCTGGCAAAACAGATGAGCAACTAACACCAAATGATATGGCCGCACTTGCTGGACTTTATATTAAAGAATCTAAACAACCTACAGCACAAAAAGAAGTAATTAAAGAAAGTATCAATGAATCAACAGATTTAATTCAAAAACTATCTGAGAAATGGGCAACACTTAAAGATGATGCTCTGGGTACAGCAGAACGTAGACCTGCTAGAGAAGGTTCAAGACATCCTCGTGGACATGAACCGCAAGAACAATATACAATTATTCAAGATGACGAAGAAAACAAGCCAGCGGCTACACGTGACTACATAACAAAGACTATTGCTAGTAAAATCAAACCAGGCTTAGATCCTGATGGAAAAGAATTTGAGGATCAAGCATACCTATATCATACCAGCGAACTAGGTCGTCGTGACCTAATGGCAAAAGGTGGTAACTGGAAAGCATACTACGATGCTATCAAATGGTGGTATAAAAACACAAACGAATCTGTTGAAGAAGGCGTAGAAGATATTAAACCAAAAGACGAAGAAGCACGTCAAATCCTTAACATGCTGAGAGTATTCTTTGATGATCGAGAAGGTTATCAAGACGCAATAGCAATTGACGCTGTAGATTATCTACATAAAAAAGGCCTATTAAAAGATTTTACTAACTCACTACCATACTTTGATGAAGACTATGAAGAGTTTTTAGATTCGTATCCTAAAGACTGGTTAGAAAAACGCTTTAATATAACAGAAGATTCAGTCAATGAAGGCTATAAAGGATGGACATACTCATCACACGAAGAAGACTATGATGATGTAATAAAACTTAGCCATGTTGCTACTAAAGACGGTAAAGAAGTATCAATGGACTGGTCACCATACTCAACTCCAACTGAAGAAGAATTTAAACTATGGGTTGACCTAGGCATGCCTACACGTAAAGACGTGGATTCAATTGGTCCATTAGACAAAGATGACTTACTATCATTAGCAAAAACTAAACAAGGTACTCATAAGATCTTACAAAGAGAAAGCACAGAAGCAGAAAAGCGTATAGCGACTAAATTAAAAAATATAGAAAGATTAAAAACGCCTATCAGTGATAAAGCGTGGAAAGACCATCAAGAACGTATGAAGAAAGAACGAGAAGAATACATCAAGAAAAATCCTGATAGCATATTTAAGGAAGAAGATGTGTTAAGCATTAAAGAAGATCCATTTGGACAATGGGTATTAGTTGATAAAACAGATGGTCATATTAAACAGGCATTTGACGACAAAGAACACGCCTATAAGTATTGGGACCATTTTAAACTCAATAGTAAAGAATATAAAATCATGCACGGCAGTGAGTATGTTGATTCAGAATACCAAGGATTGGCAGAGTACGGTGCTACTTCTACTGGTTCGCCTACTAGTACTAATCAGGCTGGAAGTGGTGATCAAGCTCAAAAAGTTGCGGCGGCTACTCAAGCAATTAAATCAGCAACAGGTAGTACAGCAAGCCAACAACAAATTGCTAAAGCAATAGACACAGCAAGTCAAGGAAAAACAGATCCATTGACGGCTAAAACAATAGATCCAATGATGGATATCATGAAAAAAGCCGCTGAAGACCCTGCGTTAGCACAACAATTCAAGTCCCTTGCGGCTAGAGCCAAACAAATAAAATAATTATATTAATCGTCTAGTTCGTATTCGTATGAACTAGGCTCAGCTGTCTGTTTAAGTACTTTGTCAAACTTAGTTAAGTAAGATTTGGCAGTTGATAATCTATTAAAAACTTTACTAGTTCTTTTCTTATTAATATATACATGATATCTATTCTGTTGATCTTGTTTGATTTCTGCTAAGGTATCATATTTATATCCAATACTTGCTCGATAATCAGCCTCTATATTTTCTAAATCATCAAAGCCTAGTATAATAACATCACCTTTTACACCAAATCTAACCAATGTTTGATCAAATTTATTGCTAGTATTAATTTTACGACAGATTGTGCCTGCTAGTTTAGTTAGGTGGCTTGGAACTTCAATGTACCCATCATTGGTAATTGAAAAATCTTCCCCCTCAAAAGGCCCATCGAACGGATCTTCAATTAATTTAACTATTTTTTCTGATATATTTTTCATATTAATTGCCCATTCTTTTAGTTTTAAAAGCATATTATACACTCAAAAAATAAAGTTGTCAAGTTTAAAATAGTGATAAATATTCTATATAAAAGAATAAACACGGACATCAGATGTTATTAACCGAAATTTTTGAAAGATCTATATTTGACTATAAAATACAAACTAGCAGTCAAAATAAAACTAGACAAATAAACTATGATAATTCTCCACAATCAGAGGACCAAGATCAATGGGATCAATAGTAACCTATACCTATAAAAGCAAAGGAACACACAAACTAACTATTCCAGAAGGATATGCTGAGTACGCTCTAGTTTATGCTTGGGGAGCAGGCGGAGGATTAGGAACTAATGTTAAAGGTGGATCTGGAGGATTTGCTTTTGCGGCTATCCCAGTAGCGACAGGTGACGAATTATTGATTGCTGTAGGTGGCGGTGGAGGACGAGCTAGTGGCACTAGCGGCGGAACATATGGTGAAGGTCTTATACTTAAAGGATCAGTTGATCAAACATTTACTAATTCAACTATAGTTAACCATCCAAGTAAAGTAGAATATGGTTTCTTTACTAGAACTGCTCATGCTAACAGTAATGCATTTAGTGGTATTAGAGAATACTATATCACGTACCAAGGAAATATTGTTTACCAAAGTTCAACTAAACCACCAACAACTATTTTACAAAAATTTAAACCAGGCACATACAGAGGTAGTATTTACAGTTATGCTATCGGAGGTCCGGGCGGTGGAGATAACTTAAATCATTTTGATTTAATAGCTGATGATAGTGTATCTCTTAGAGGCGGTAAAGGTGGAGATGGTCGCGATGAAGATAGTGACAGTTTTGGCGCTGGCGGTGGTGGCGGTGCAACTGCTGTCCTATTAAATAATGAACCTCGAGTAGTTGCCGCTGGTGGCGGTGGTGGCGGTGGTGCTGGAGATGACAACTGGAAAGATCCGAGTAAAATTGCTTATCCGGGTGGAGATTATCCTGGGTCAGAAAGTATCAGTCCTTGGTATCCTGTGAGTGATGGTCGTTGGGGTAGTTTTATTAATACCTACGGTATTTGGCGATCACCAACAGGTGGCACTAAAGAATTTACTGCTAGATTGTATTTTCCAGATACTGGAACCTATACATTTACAGTTTCTAGTGATAATAATGCTAGTTGGCGTGTGGACAGTGGTACAACATATACCACATCATTTACAGCATTTAGTGGATCAAGCACCCAATCAATATCATTAAGTGCTGGATATCATACTATTACTGCTACTATATATAATCCAGGTGATGTTGGTGGGTGGGCTATGAGAGTTACTAAGCCAGATACTACAGAACTGTGGCACACAAGAAAACCATCACACAATTCAGGCTTAAACATTCAGCCACAAGGAGAAGATGGACATCCAGGAGGCGGTGGATCAGGTGCCGGTGGTGGCGGATATCCATATGGTGGAGCCGCAGGAAGAGCTTTAGGTGACGATCAACCAGCATCGTATGGTGGTAACGGTGGCCAAAACTATGTGTACCCAGGAAATATTGTTGTATCAGGTACTGCTATTATTCCTATAGTTGAAGCAGGTACAAGAGCCGGAATACCCGGAGGACGTGATAGTGAATATTGGCCAGGTGTTACAGCAGGTTACCCTGGAAACGATGGCGCTGTTGTAGTTATTTTAACTAAATCATTCCGTGCTTGGGTTAAGCATTCTGGTTCATGGAAAGCAGTTAATGATGCGTGGGTCAAAGTAAGCGGCGAATGGAAACGTATTCTCAAAGGATGGATCAAAGCTAATGGTGAGTGGAAAGCACTAGAATCAGATATAACTGACACAATGGCGGCTACTGACGAACTTAAATCAGATGATAGAATTAACATCAATCTTTATTATGATGGATTATCCGAAGACGACGCAAACGTATTAGTTGTTACCAACAATATTAATGTATTAGGTGAAGTTATCAGGTCAGGATATGAAATAGGAAAAACAACAGTTACAGTAACTATCGATGCTAATGCTGTTATAGGTAGTACATCAGTGACTACTCCTGCGTTAACAGTTAGCGGATTTGGAACTGGCGATCAGGTTAATATTATTAATAATGGTACTATTAGTGGCGCTGATACAACCGGTAACGCAGTATTAGCAGAAAACTCAGTAACAATAACTAATAATGGAACTATTGAAGGCGGTTCACCAGATGGATATTATATATCTGGTAATAGTTACGTTACATGGAATGCCATTGGAACTGTTACCGGTAATACCGATTAATCAACTAAAAGGATTTTCAAATGAATTGTGATCACTGTGGGTGTGAAGCACATTGTGGTATGAGTTGCACTGGCTGTTGGGAATGTCCAGATTGTCATTGTCAAGAATGCCGTAATAGCGATAAAGAAGATACTCACACTAATATGACAACAGCAGATTTAAGGGATTAACATGTACGAATATCAAGCAATAATTAAACGTGTAGTCGACGGCGATACAGTTGACATTGACATTGACCTAGGATTTGGTGTTATACTCAAAGATGAACGTGTTCGTATCATGGGTATTGACACTCCAGAATCAAGAACAAGAGATCTAACAGAAAAGAAATTTGGCCTTGCTAGTAAAGAAAGATTAAAACAATTACTTGGCAAAAAGTCAATTCTTAAATGTAAAGAATACGATGCCAAAGGAAAGTTTGGTCGTGTTCTAGGTGACTTTACTACCAATGACGGACGTATGGTCACTGATGTATTAGTAGAAGAAGGACATGCTGTAGCCTACTTTGGTGGTTCAAAAGAAGAGATACAGGCAAAGCATCTTGTTAATAGAGAAAAACTATTGCGAGAAGGTAAAGTAAAACTATAATCAATTAAAGGAAACATTCAATGGCTACAACATATTGGGGATATCATCTCACCTTAGACTGTGCTAATTGCGACAGAGAAAAAATTAAAGATCCAAGACAGGTTCAAGATTTTATTGACGCACTGTTGTTTCGTATTGATATGAAACCAATTGGACCTACTCATATAGAATATACTGCGGCGGAATTTCCAGATAAAGCTGGATTGACTGCTGTACAAATTATTGTAACTTCGACAATAGTTGCTCACTTTATTGATTCAACTGGTGATTTATATCTAGACGTATTTTCATGCAAACAGTTTAATGTTGAAACAGTTGCTGAAACAGTAGATGAATTCTTCAAACCAGAAAAAACAAGAGTTAACTACCTCACACGACAAGCCGGCTAGTTCATTCTTAGATAAATACTAGTTATGAAAGCAAAAGAACTAGTAAGAGCCACACCTAAAACTGAAATCTATTTAGACATGGATGGAGTCCTCGCAGACTTCTGGGCAAATGAATAAATTTGATAAAGTTTTTTGCTATGGTGGTAGTTGGGCGTATGGCTCTGAATTAGAACAACCTCAAATAGTAGAACATCCTTTTGTTCATTGGTTTAGCCAAAAATTAGAATTGCCTTATGTTAATTATGGGCAAGAAAGAGCCAGTCTTGGCATAATCTTAAATAAACTTTCGCAAACTATTGATAAAATTTCTAAGGACAGTATTGCACTAATAATTGTTCCACCTGATACCAGATGGTATGATGAAAACGAAGAAGAAGGTTTTTATTCTATATTTGATTCTGGTGATTCAAAAATAAAGAATGATTTTATGATGGCATTAAACGATAAAAGCATCGAATGGTTTATCTATCATCATTTATTGTTTATATACGCTATTCAAAAATTATTTGACGATAAAGGTTGCTGTTATATCATAGCACATGACTATGGAGAGCTTCCAAACTCTGACAAATATCACTTCCCTATAGATTATAATCATTTTTTAGATAAAGATAGAGGTCTAACAAGTATACTATCTAACAATGAAGCGGTGCCTTATAAAAATTATAATATCAACGTAATGCCTGCGAATCAAAATTTTCGAGGTAAATATTTTGAAGGCAATGCTACACACCCAAACGAGCTGGGTCATCAAAAAATAGCAGAATTATTTTATAATAAATTTATTAATTTAACAGAAAAATGAAAGCAAAAGAATTAAACAGAGCCACACCTAAAACTAAAATCTACCTAGACATGGACGGTGTTCTGGCCAACTTCTTTGCTGAGTATGCTAAACTAGCAGGTGTTAAGACCTACAGAGACATTCCACCAGCATCAGCAGACCCAACACTTGAAAAAATGGTAGGAACTGACTTTTTTAGTAGACTGCCTAAATTTCCTACTGCTGACAGTTTAGTTAAACTGGTATTACAGTATGTGGATCACTATAATATTTGTTCAAGCCCATTACGCAGAGATGAAATAAACTCAGGTAATCACAAAAAGATTTGGCTTAAACAAAATCTAAATCCACAACCTAAAGACATTATTATTACATCAATTAAAGAACGTCACGCAGTTCAGCCTGATGGTACTCCTAACATATTAATTGATGATAGAGGCACTAACATTGTTGCTTGGCGTGCCAATGGTGGTATTGGTATCAAATATCAAGCAGATGAAGACAGTCTACAAATGGTTGCCAATGAATTAAACAAAGCCTATGGTAAAGTGGGTGAAAGTCTAGACTACTTCTATGGACTAGATCCAGAGCATTTGACATATAGACACAAGATAGGCAAAGTGTATGGTAAGAAGAACTTGAAAGTTCCACACGCAAAATACCACGCAAAAAGGACGAACAAATGATATTACTAGAAGGCGGTAATGTTTTTAAAAACGAAAAGGGTGAACCTTTGACACAACGTATTAACCGTGCGGATGTTGAGCCAACTGTTAAATGGTTAGAGTCATTAACAGGACTTAATTTGTTAGACAACATGTTAGGATCAACAGGACGTAAAGATACATCAGGTGATTTAGACTTAGGTGTTGATGAAACTAAAGTGTCAAAACAGACACTGATAGATGTATTATTACGCAAAGGTATTAAGAACACCGACATTAGAAAGTCAGGCGACTCAGTACATTTATTAACACCAATTAACGGTGATCCTAAGAATGGATATGTACAAACAGACTTTATGTTTACCAGCGACCCGACGTGGCAGAAGTTTAGTCTAACAGGTGGCTTTGATGACAGCAAGTTTAAAGGATTACATAGACATATTCTATTAGCCAGTATAGCAAAAGCTAATGGACTTAAATGGTCAAACAAGTATGGATTAATCAGTAGAACTAGTAACGAAGTTATTACCAAAGATCCAGGAGAAGTTGCTAAGATACTAATTGGTGGTACTGTTAAAGATATTGCTACTGTAGAAGGTATTATAAATAAAATTAAGGACTTACCTAACTACGAAGAACTAGTTAAAGATGCCAAGGACGCATTTGAAAAGGATAACCTAGTGTTACCTGAAATGAAAGAACGTGTACTACCGGGTACAGGTGCTTGGTACAAACAATGGACATATAAGTTATGAGATATAAAGAAATTACAGAAAAGAAAACTAAACAACGCCTAGATCCTAAATGCTGGAAGGGTTATAAAAAGCAAGGCACTAAAATGAAAGACGGTGTTCGTGTTAATAACTGCGTACCGAGTGGAAAATAACTATGCTAGTTCAAGAACTGTTCGAAACAAAACTAAATCCACAAGACCCAACAACAGACTATCGTGAAAAAATGAAAGTGTTGTATGATCTTGAACTTAATCCACAAGTAGATCCTAAGGTTGTACAACAACGTAGGTTAGATTTAAAACGTGAGTTTGAAAAACTTTCTGAAGGTAAGGTGTTAGACTTTTTTAAGAAATCTGCCCTAGCATCTGCTCTTGTAAGTGCTTTGATAATATCACCAGCACAAGCAGACTCAATGACAGATAATCCTATTAAAAAACCGGTACCACAAACACAAGAACAAGAACGTGAAGCATTTCAAAATGCGTTAACTATATTCCGTAGTATTATGAATATGAAAAAATATGGCAAAGAAGGGTTAGAAGGTGAAGCAAGACAGGAGCTTAATAATATTCTTAGAAGTATACAAGGACATCCAAATCAGACTAAGATTGTTCCTATTGTAAAAGATATTATAAAAACACCAATTGAAAAAACCTAATGAGACTGCTACTAACATCATTGTTGTTATTTACAGCAACACTATTTGCTGAGACTAACGAGGATGTATG
>Ga0255753_1003646_pt1 | contig 15933 bp, 17 predicted proteins | sample 041ome_10_FD_179953 | JGI IMG/M metagenome (GOLD analysis project Ga0255753, IMG submission 179953) | Coastal salt marsh microbial communities from the Groves Creek Marsh, Skidaway Island, Georgia - 041412US metaG (version 2) | ecosystem: Environmental > Aquatic > Marine > Intertidal zone > Salt...
AAAGACATAGGCAACACCTCATGCAGTGCCTGGAACATCTAAATAATTTTAATGACAAAAATGATACCGAAGATTTTGATAAAGCAGCAGAGGATCTTAGGTTGGCTACGAGACATCTTGGGATGATCGTAGGCAAAGTAGATGTTGAAGAAATTTTAGGTAGTATTTTTAAAGATTTTTGTATAGGTAAATAAGCTAGTATTTTCAATATTTTTTCAATTTTAAAGTAAAAATTAATGATTTGATCATTCATTTTAAGCTGAGCATAGATAACTTGTAAATTTAATAATCGGTTATAAATTTAGCTTATGAAGAATGATTTATCATTTGATGTTGTTGTGATTGGTGGTGGTCATGCCGGATGTGAAGCTGCGGCAGCATCAGCCAGATTAGGTGTAAATACTGCCCTATTCACTCACAAAATAGAAACTATAGGTGAGATGTCATGTAATCCAGCCATAGGTGGTTTGGGTAAAGGTCACTTAGTTAGAGAGATAGATGCTCTCGATGGTGTAATGGGAGATGTTGCAGATAAATCAGGAATACAATTTAGATTATTAAATAGAAGTAGAGGACCAGCTGTTAGAGGACCAAGAACTCAATCAGATAGATCATTATATCGTAAATATATGCAAGAAAAACTTCTAAACTATTGTAATTTAAGTATTTTTTCTGATCCTGTAATAAAGTTTATTTTTAATAAAAATTCTATAAGTGGTTTTGAAACAAAAGATGGAAAAAAAGTATTATGCTCAAAATTAATATTAACAACAGGCACTTTTCTTAATGGTTTAATACATATTGGTGATGAGAAAATTCCTGCCGGACGTTATGAGGAAAAACCTTCTACAGGTTTAACCGAACAATTAGCAAAACATAATTTTAAAATTGGAAGATTAAAAACTGGAACACCACCAAGATTAGATTCAAGAACAATTAATTATCAAAACTTAGAAGAACAGCTCGCGGATGATGATCCTTATTTTTTTTCTTTTTTAACAAAAAAAAATATTAACAAACAAGTCTCTTGTCGTATGACTTATACAAACGAGAAGGTTCACAAGATAATAGAAAAAAATTTATCTAAGAGCGCCATGTACTCAGGAAGCATAAGAGGTGTGGGCCCAAGATATTGTCCATCTATTGAAGACAAGGTAGTAAAGTTTGCAGATAAGATGCGTCATCAGATATTTTTGGAGCCAGAAGGCTTAAATGATCACACAATTTACCCAAATGGGATATCAACATCTTTACCAGCGCATGTTCAACAAGAAATATGTAATAATATCAATGGTTTAGAAAATGTAACTATAATAAGACCAGGGTATGCAATAGAATATGACTACATAGACCCTAGAGAGCTATTTTTAACCCTTGAAACTAAAAAAATTGCTAATCTTTATTTGGCTGGCCAAATTAACGGAACAACTGGATATGAAGAGGCAGCTGCCCAAGGTTTAATAGCTGGAGTTAATGCAGCTTTATCATTTAAAAAACTTGAACCTTTTATATTGGACAGATCAGACGCGTACATTGGTGTTATGATAGATGATCTTGTTACCAAAGGTGTAGCTGAACCATACAGAATGTTTACATCTAGGGCAGAATATAGATTAACTCTTAGAGCAGATAATGCTGACCAAAGATTAACTGAAAAGGGAATATTTATTGGATTAGTTGGTATTGATAGAAAAAACATATATAGAGAGAAGCAAGAAAAAATAGACAACTTATCAAAAATTATGTCTAAATCATATATTTCCCCAACCAAAGCTAATTTTTTTGGAATAAAAATAGCTAAAGATGGTGTTTTAAGGTCTGCAAATGAAATATTAACTCAAAAAGAAGTTAATATGGATAAAATAAGAGAAATTTGGAGGGAAATACCATTATTCGATAAAGAGATTGATGAACAAATTGAAATAAGTTCTCATTATAGAGGTTATTTGAAGAAACAAAATGCTGATATTTTAGCATTTAAGAGAGATGAAAACATGATAATCCCAGATAAAATTGATTATGATAGCTTGGCAGGTCTTTCAAACGAGGTAAAATCAAAATTTAAGCTTATAAAACCAAAAACAATGGGACAAGCATTAAGAATTGATGGAATTACTCCAGCGGCTGTGTATATTTTGTTGTCACATATAAAAAGAAAGTCTATTAAGCATATAGCTTAATGGATCAAGAAATAATAAATTTATATTCGAAAATTAAAGGTTTAAATGTTTCACGTGAAACATTTATAGACTTTGAAGAATTTATATCTTTGGTTAATGAAAAAAATAAAGAAATTAACTTAATTAGTAAAAAAAGAGGGCAAAATATTGAAATAAGAGAGAGACATGTGATTGATTCAGCACAAATTATTGATTTTATTGATTTAAATAGTATTTCTATAACAGATTTAGGAAGTGGTAGTGGAATGCCAGGCATAATTATAGCAATAATGTTAAAAAATTTGAAAAAAGATATAAAAATTAATTTATATGAAAAAAGTCACCATAAAAGCCATTTTTTGAGAGAGGTATCAAAAAAATTAAACTTAAAAACGGAAGTTTTCCAAAAAAATATTTTTGAATTAAATAATTTGAAAACTGGAACTATAATGTCACGAGCATTTAAACCAATGCCAATAGTTTTAGATTTAGTTTGTAAAAATTTTTCAAATTTTAAAAATTTAATTTTGTTTATGGGAGCCAATGGAAAAAAAATTTTTAAAGAAACTCTAAATGATTGGGATTTAGAATACTCAGAAAAAAAAAGTTTAACCAACGAAGATTCATTTTTATTGAACATAAAAAAAATTAAAAAAAAAATTAAAAAAAATTAAGATGCAAATAATTTCTATAATAAATCAAAAGGGTGGGGTAGGAAAAACAACAACAGCTATAAATCTTGCTGCTGGATTATCTCAACAAGATAAAAAAATATTAGTTGTAGATTTGGATCCACAAGGAAATGCTACCACAGGACTTGGTCTTTCAAATTTAGGAGCATCTGAGGATACAATTTATGGAGTTCTAAATGGTACAAAACAGATTTCAGAGGTAATTAAAAAAACAGAATTTAAAAACTTAGACTTAGTAACCTCAAATGTTGATTTATCTGGGCTTGAAGTTGAAACAGCTGGTGATAGTAATAGAGCATTTATTTTAAAGCTTAAATTAAGCGCATATTTAAATGATTCTGGAGGATCATATGATTATATACTAATTGACTGCCCTCCTTCCCTGAGCTTACTTACAGTGATGGCTTTGGTGTCTTCAAACTCATTAGTTGTACCTTTGCAGACTGAATTTTTTGCTTTAGAGGGACTTACACAGCTTATGAAAACAATTGAAAGAGTAAAAATTAGCCTAAATCCTGAGCTTAATATTAGAGGCATACTTTTAACAATGTATGATAAACGAAATAAGCTTTCCTCTCAGGTTGAAAAAGAAGCCAGAGATTATTTTAAAGAAAAAGTTTACTCTACCGTGATTCCAAGAAATGTTAGACTATCAGAAGCACCCTCACATGGAATGCCAGTTTTAATGTATGATAAATTATGTCCAGGAAGTAAATCTTATTTTAATTTTACAGATGAATTTATTAATCAAGAGAGCAAAATAGGAGGTGTAGTGTAATGGATGCAAATAAAATTAAGAAAGGTTTAGGTAGAGGATTGTCTTCTTTAATAGGAGAGACTAAAATTGAGTCTCAAAAAAATAAATTGGCAATTATTGAAATAATTCCAAATAAATTTCAGCCTAGAAAAAACTTTGATGAGGAAAATTTAAATGATCTTGTTAACTCAATTAGAGAGAGAGGAATTATTCAGCCAATTATAGTCAGAAAATCAGAAAATCAAATTTCAAAATATGAAATTATAGCAGGGGAAAGAAGGTGGCTTGCAGCGCAAAAAGCTGGTCTTCACGAAGTTCCAGTGGTTATAGCAGAGGCAGATGATTTAAAAAGTTTAGAGTTTGCAATAGTTGAAAATGTTCAAAGACATGATCTTAATGCTTTAGAAGAAGCTCAGGGATATCAAAGACTAATTAATGAATTTTCATATGATCAAGAAAAAGTTTCTAAATTTATTGGCAAAAGCAGAAGCCACATAGCAAATTGTTTAAGAATACTATCTTTACCTGAGGAAGTTTTGAAATTGGTTGAAAATAAAAAATTATCCGCAGGTCATGCTAAAATTTTAGTGGGACTAGACAATGTTATCTTTGTTGCAAATAAGATTATTGATAAAAAACTATCTGTACGACAAGCTGAAAATTTTGTTAAAATTTTTAAACAAAAAAAGTTTTCAATTAAAAAGAACAAAGATCCAAATTTAAAAGAACTTGAATTGTCTATCATGGAAAAAATAGGCTTAAATGTAATTATTGAAAATAAAAAAAATAATAAAGGAAAAATTATTTTTGAATATAAAGATTTAGATCAATTAAATAAAATAATCGATATTATTAAAGCAAATTATTAGTTTTTAGTTGCTTTGATCAATAATAAAATTTGTTAAAATATTTATTGAACTTAAGGAATTTTTTTTTATTTGTAGCTCAATATTATTTAGGTCAAATATTAATTTCTTGATACTATTTGATTTCCATTTAATTATTTGTTGTTTAATAATTTCTTTATTTTTCCAGAAAATCGGTGGTCTTGAGCTAGAAATGGTTTTTTCCAAATCTTTATTTGCAGCGTAATTATCAGCTAAATATAACAGTTTTTTAGCTTTATTTATAAAAATTCTTATAATTAAAACAACTTCTTCCGAACTGAAATTATTTTCATTAATTATGTTAAGAGTTTTTTTATGATTTTTTGCAAGGCAGTTATCAACCAAATCAGAAATTTCATAATTTTCGTATAAATTAATTATTTTAATAATATCCTCTGGTTTAATTTTTTTTGTCTCAGAAAGCATTTCAATTTTATTCAATTCATTTTCGATATTACCTCGATCATTATTACATCTATTAATTAATAGATTCACATCTGATTGAGATAATAAAATTTTTTTTTCTTTTAAAAAAGAATATACAATATTAATTAAAGTTTCATTGTTATCAGGATAAAATGGAACACAAATTAAATCATTATTTTTTTCAAATAATATTCTTAATTTAGATTTCTTTTCTAAAATTTCAGCATTCAAAATTATTAATGTGTCTATGATAGAGTAACTTAACAATTCTGAGATTATTTTTTCAATTTTATCTGTTGCTTGATTTACTAATAAAATTTTTTGATTATCAAAAAAGGAATTATTTAATATTTCGTTAAAAAAAATATTACTATTATCAAGAATTTCGTTTTGATTATACTTAATCAGTTGAGTATTTTCAAATTTTTTAGCAAGTAAATTGATTTTTTCTTTTTTTAAAGACTCATTTTTTCCATAGAATAAATAGATATTATTCTTTTTAAAATTAATTTTATTGATTTCACTATGTTTGGCTATCACTATTTTCTAAAATATTTACAATGAAATTCTTAACTATTGTTGAAGCTAAATTTTTAATTAAATTATCCTCATATGCCTGAAGATTAAATTTATTACTTGTATTTTTAAAGTTAATTTTTTCATTAAGGTTAATAATATTTGTTTTACTATTTCGAGTTATTTCAAATTTTACAGTAACTTTTAATTGATACTCCGTAGTATTTCCTGTGATATCTTTAGTTATAGAATTTTTTGAATACAAAGAGTTGATTTTTATATCAATAATCTCATTGGATTCAGAATTACTATATCTATTAAGCTCATTTTTGATAAAATAGTTTAATTTATTATCACCAATACTTTCATTTATATTAATTAGGTATTCTGATTGATTTACAATAATTGGTTTAAATCCACAACTCAAGGGAGTTAAAAACAGCACAGAAATTAAAAATAATTTTTTAATCATAATTTATACAATAATATTAATCAGTCTATTTGGTATAAAAATTATTTTTTTAATTTCTTTACTTTGGATGTATTTTATTAAAGAGAAATCTTTCTTTAACAATTCAAACATTTTCTCTTGAGGGGTGTCTTTTTTAGCTTTTAATAAACCTCTCTTTTTACCATTAATTTGGACAACTATAATAACTTCTTCGTCAATTAAAAATTTTTTATTTATTTCAGGCCATTTATAAAATTTAGAGTTAGATAAAGTTTCTAGACATTCTGAAGAAAAGTGTGGAATTACAGGCATCATTACTATTAAAATTTTTTCGTAATTTTCTATTAAGTGTTGTTTTGAATAGGGATTTTCTATTTCTTTTGTTAAATAATTACACATTTCATGAAGGTTTGCGATGATAATATTATAGCTAAAATTATTTAAACTAGTGGAAATTTTATCAATAAATCGATTAGTAAATTTTTCTAAATTTTGAGAAAAATTTGACTGATGGTTTTTGTTTATTTCTTCATTTATTTTTTTATTAAGGTTCCATAATTTTTGGATAAATTTATAGGAAGATTTTATTCCTTCATCAGACCACTGAATATCCTTTTCAGGGGGACTGTCTGATAAAATAAATAATCTCACAGTGTCTGCCCCAAAATTCTCAATTATTTCTTGGGGATCAATAATATTTTTTTTAGATTTTGACATTGACTCTGAAGGACCGACTTTGATCTCCACAGTTTCGTCTCGTTTTAAAAATTTTTTGCCATTTTTATTAATTATCTCTTCCGGACTAACCCAGTTATTATTTTGGTCTTTGTATGTTTCGTGACAAACCATACCTTGAGTAAACAGTCCATTAAATGGCTCTTTTAAATTATATTTATCAGACGAAATGGCTCTTACAAAAAATCTTGAATATAATAAATGTAAGATTGCGTGTTCAACACCCCCTATATATTGATCTACTGGCATCCAGTATTTTGCATCCTCAAAATCGAATCCATAATCTGTTTTTTCTGGTGAACAAAATCTTAAAAAATACCAAGAAGAATCCACAAATGTATCTAGAGTATCTGTTTCTCTTGTATAATTTTTATTATTAATTTTAATATTTTTCCATTCGGGAATGTTATCTAGTGGATTACCGTTAGTTGAAAATTTTTTAATTTCGGGAAGTTTGATTGGAAGCATTTCTTCAGGAATTTTATGAGGTTGATTATTTTCATCATACATTATAGGAATAGGACAACCCCAGTATCTCTGTCGCGATATACCCCAGTCTTTTAATCTATAGTTTGTTTTCTTTTTTCCTAAATTATTTTTTTCTAAATATTCAATAGTTTTATTAATTGACTCTTCTGGAGATTTTAATCCATCGAGAAAATCAGAATTAAAAATGAAGCCAGGACCTGTATAAGCTTGATTTTCAACTTTAAAGTTTTTGTCATTTAAATCAGGTGTTACTACAGGAATAACTTTTAAATTATATTTTCTTGCAAAATCTAAATCTCTTTGATCATGAGCAGGACACCCAAAAACAGCGCCCAATCCATAATCCATTAAAACGAAATTAGCAAAATATACAGGTACTTGAATATCTTCATTTAGAGGATTTACTGCTGTAATATCTGTTTTAAAGCCTATTTTTTCAGCATTTGCTATAGATTCTTCAGTGGTTCCTATTGAGGAGCAGTTTTCTCTAAATTTAAGAAATTCGGAATCATTTTCATAAAATTTAGATATTGGATGATCTACAGACAGTGCCAAAAAAGACATACCAAATAATGTGTCAGGCCTAGTTGTATAACATTTTATAGATTTAATATTCTTATCTGTTGATTTTATTTTAAAACTTACTTCACAGCCAAAAGATTTTCCAATCCAATTTTTTTGCATTATTTTTACTTTATTAGGCCAGCTTTCTAATTTGTCTAAATCATTTAAAAGCTCCTCTGAAAAAGCAGTTATTTTAAAAAACCATTGATTTAATTTTTTTCTTTCAACAGCTGCTCCTGATCTCCACCCTTTGCCATCAATTACCTGTTCGTTAGCAAGCACAGTTTGATCAACAGGATCCCAGTTCACATAATTTTCTTTTCTATAAACTAATCCTTTATCAAACAATTTTAAAAAAAATTTTTGTTGATGTTTATAATATTCCGGTGAACATGTAGAAATTTCTCTATCCCAATCTATAGATAGACCTAATAATTTTAATTGGGATTTCATAGTTGCAATATTTTTTTCAGTCCAACTTTTTGGATCTAAATTATTTTGTCTTGCAGCATTTTCTGCGGGCATTCCAAATGAGTCCCAGCCCATTGGATGAAGCACATTAAATCCTTTTAATGATTTAAAGCGCGCAAGAACATCACCAATAGTATAATTTCTTACATGTCCCATATGAATTTTTCCAGATGGATATGGAAACATTTCTAAACAATAAAATTTTTTTTTGCTTTTATCTTCAGAGGTTTTAAATGCCTTATTATTTTCCCAATAATTTCGCCACTTTTCCTCTACTTGTTTAAAATTATATCTGTCCACAACAACTTGTTTTATTCACCCAAGCCAGGATAACTGTAAGGTTTAAAATTTTTATCTTTATTTTGTTTTTGATAAATGGCTGCTCTTTTTAAAATTTCTTTTTTTAGCTCTTCTTCTAAATCACTCTTCTTTTCAAAGAAAGAGCAGCTAGTAACATCAACGCATGTTTTATAAAATATTTTTATATTTATGGCATCTGCTCTAATTTCATTAGTTAAAAATCTTAAAGTAATTTTTACGAACTCTTTTTGGTCTTCTGAATACCAATCAGTAATAATAATTCCCCCGCTATAATTTGCTGAAACTAAAGGCATAAAATCAATAGTATCAAGCGAGGCTCTCCATAGTTCATTTGAGCTTGCAAATTCAAACGAGGTTCCATTTTTACCTAAATTTTGAGTGCTCAACCTAAAACCTCTGCCTTCTTCAAGATTTTTTTCAACTCTTTTTCTTGGATCAGGAGGGTTTTTTTTTGCATCTCCACCTGGAAGTTTTAATCCTCCAGAACAAGAGTTAAGTGTAAAAATTGCCAAAAAACATAAAATTGCACATTTAAAAATATATTTGCTCATAAGTGATGTTTAGTTATTAAAAATGAATGTATACATCAAAATAGATAAAGCTCTTAAAAAAATAGTTAATTTATTATATTTTTTAATCATAATTTGTGACAATTTTGCAACATTTTTAAAAATAATAAGAAAAATAAGGACTTTTTTTATCAAAAGTAAGTAAAAATGATATTTATAACCCGTTTATTATTAATAATAACAATTTAATAAAGGAGTAATTAATATGAACAAATTAACAAAAATTGGTGCTTCAGCTTTAGCTGGATCTCTAATGACATTATCAGCTAATGCTTTAGAAGTAAGCATGAGCGGTGGTGCTTCAGTTGGTATCTACCAATCAAACCAAACAAAAGGTTCTGGTTATTTCATGAACGACAATATCAATTTCACAATTTCTGGTGAAACTGATGGTGGTTTAACTGTAACTACGAAATTAGAACTTGACCATGGTTATGCAAATGGAGACACTTTTGACAACAGAAGTATTGCAATTGCAAACGATATGGGAACTGTAACTTTTGCTGGTCACGGTGGTGATTCAGTAATGAGTGGATGGGATGACATGGTTCCAACTGCTTATGAAGAGCCATGGGCTTTAGTTGCTCACCCAACTTCAACTGCTGTCAATACAGCAGTAACGTTGATCAATGGTATGTCTGGAAATAACTTATGGAGATATGACTCTCCTTCATTTAATGGTATTTCAGTTCATGCTTCATACCTACAAGGTGCACAAGCTGCAAGTACTGGATCTCAAGGTTCAGTAAGCTCATACAATGACATTGGTATTAAAATTGCACCAGAAATGGTTGAAGGTTTGACTATCGGTTATGCAATGGGAACTGTACAAGAAAGTGCTACAGTAGAAAACGATGAGTCTACTTTGTGGATTAACTATGTATATGGTCCAGTAACATTAGGTTACCAAATGTCAGAAGTTGACGGACAAACAACAACTCAGGACGATGAAAGTACTGGTTATGGTTTATCTTACGCAGTGTCAGATGCAATGTCTATCTCTTATGGTGTTCACACTTTAGATTTAGGTTCTGCAACAGCTGCTGGAACTGACCAAGAATCAAGTGGTTTTTCTGTCTCATACACTATGGGTGGAGCTACAATCGCAGGTGGTTGGAACCAAGTTGATAACGTAGGCGGTGACGCTGATGTCGACGCTGATGGTTATGAATTAGGTGTTGCATTTGCATTCTAATTTAAAACAATAAAATATTTAAAAGGGCCCCTTTTTAGGGGCCTTTTTTTTATCCAAAATAAGAAATTCCAGCAAAACCAAAACAATTGATTAACTTTAATTTGTTTTCATTATTTTTGGATATTCCACCTAAAGCAACTATTTGCTTTTTTGTGTAACTTTTTAATAATTTAAATTTATTTAAACCTAAAAAGTTTTTATTATTTTTAAATAATGAAGAAATAAATAATATTTGAACTTTTTGAATTTCTTTAATACGGATTTCTTTAATATTGTGAGCAGAGCCTAATATTATAAAATTATTAGAATAGGCATATCCCAAGTGTTGATAGCTCTTATTAAATGAGGGGATATACGCACCATCAAGATTTAGTTTAATTGATAACTTTATATTATTTGACAAAATGAACTTAATTTTTTTTTTTTTACAATGTTGTTTAAAATTAACAATCAATCTTTCATTAAATTTATTTTGACTATAATCTCTATATATAACTGCAGTTTCTTTATTAATTTTTTCTATAAGATTTGTATCCAAAGAATTAATAAAGTAATATTTTTTTGGTAAATGAATATGCATAAATCTGTTCAAAATTTAATTGATATTAAAAATAAAATAAAATCAAATAATCAATTTTGTAATAATATAAATATTATTGCAGTTTCAAAGACATTTTCACTAGATAAGATCAAGCCACTTATAGATTATGGCCATATTGATTTTGGGGAAAATAAAGTTCAGGAAGCAATTGAAAAGTGGTCTAAAATAAAAGTTGAAAACTCTAAAATAAAGCTTCATCTAATTGGTAAACTGCAAACTAACAAAGTAAAATATGCTGTTAAAATTTTTGATTATATACATTCGGTTGATAATGAAAAACTTGCTAAAAAAATATCTGAGGAACAGCTTAAAAATAATAAGAATATTAAAATATTTATCCAGGTAAATATTGGTGATGAAATTCAAAAGTCTGGTATTAGTAAAAAGGATTTAAATAAATTATATCAATATTGTTTAAGTCTTAAATTGGACATTCAAGGATTGATGTGTATACCACCAGAAGATCAAAATTCTGACATTTTTTTTAAAGATTTAAAAAAAATGAACCAAAACCTTGGTTTAAAAGAATTAAGTATGGGGATGTCATCTGATTATATGTTGGCAATTGAAAATTCAGCTACATACGTGCGAATCGGGTCAAATATTTTCGGCAAACGGAGTTAGAGTATTTTAATTTTGGTTTTTCGGTTTATTAGCTTTAGCATTATCATAAAATCTTTTTTGTTTAATGCTATACATCCTGCTGTAGGTTTATAATTATTTGTTAAGTGAATAAATATACAGCTTCCTTTTCCCTGAATTGTTTTTTTAAAATTATATTTTATTGGTATAAAAAAATCATATTTATAATCTTTTCTAAAAAGTTTTTCATGATGTAGCTTAGAATTTGTGTTAATCAATTTATTATAATATTTATGACTACTTGCATCATCACACCATCCCATATTTTTTTTTATTTCAATACACTTAAGTTTAGTCGAAGGTTTTTTTTCTCTATCTTTCCGATAATATAGGTTTTCTATTTGAAAAGTACCTCTTGGTGTTTTTAAGTCCCCTTCTATCTTAAATTTTGAAATTCCATTTTGACCAACAGAACATTTAAAAATAAAATCATCAATTTTAATTGTATGTTTGTTTTTTAATAAAATTATCATATCTTAGTTTATATATGAAAAACCAAAGTTTAATAATATATGATAATAATATTTTATATGATGTTTTATTTGAAATATCAGATGAGTTAAATTGTTCTGTATCAAAATTTCTAAAAAAAGACTTCTTAAAAATCTCAAGTATAAAAAATTTGAATTATTTAATTTTAACTAAAAAAGAAATTCCTAATATTAAAAATCAAATTTTAATTAATAATTTTCCAATTAACATTTTTAAATTAGCAGAAAAAATAAATGCAGAGTTTTTAAGATTAAAATTTAACAATCAATCAGATATAAAAATTGGTAACTATGTATTTGATATAAATTCAAGAGAAATGAAAAATGAAGCATTAAATTTAAAATTAACTGAGAAAGAAATTAGTTCAATTATTTATTTATCTAATGCAAAAAAGCCAATAAAAGTAAATGAATTACAATTAAATGTTTGGGGGTACCATTCAAATCTAGAGACCCACACAGTTGAAACGCATATTTACAGACTTAGAAAAAAAATTTTGAACAAATTTAACGATAGCAATTTTATTTTTAGTACAGCTGATGGTTACCAGATTAAATAAAAAGCAAAATAAATTTGCAAAAGAATTATTTACTAAAAAATATAAACCCCAAAAAGTTAAACCTAAAAAGGGCAAAGGTAGTTTTAAGAGAAAAAAATAATTTTAAACACGTGCACCAATTTTTTGTATAATTTTTGAGGACATTTCAGTCGCTTTTAATAAGCAATCTTTTTCAGAAAAGTTATTTATATATCCGTGAAGATATCCTGAGGCAAATAAATCTCCAGCTCCCGTAAGATCTATTATATTAAGGTTGTTATTAGCTTGGCACTCAGTAACTTCATTATTGCTGATTGATATAGCGCCCCTGTCTCCTCTTGTGATTATTAATTTTTTATTAATTTGTTTTGCAAAATCAATTGTTTCATTTAAAGATTTGGCTTCGGTTAAGCTTAACATTTCTTGTTCGTTTGCAAAGAGTATATCTATTTTATTTTTAACCAAATTAAGAAATTCTTTTTTATGTCTTTCTACACAAAATAAATCCGATAGTGACATTGCAACTTTTGTTGCAGATAATATTGCTTTATTAAATGCTTTTTGGGGCCCACCTTCATCCCAAAGGTAACCTTCTAAAAAAATAATTTCACTATTTTTTATTGTTTGAGGATCAATATCATTTTCATCAATTTTACCTGCAATACCTAAAAATGTACACATCGTTCTTTCAGAGTCTGGTGTAATCAAGATCAAACAGGTCCCTGTTGGTAAAGATTCTTTTTTTTTAGAGTATAAATATTTTACATTTTCTTGAATTAATCCTTCTTCATATTTCTTACCTAAAATATCATCGTTAATTTTTCCAATAAAACCAACATTATTGTTAAGTTGCGATAACCCAACTATTGTGTTTGCAACAGATCCGCCGGATATTGTTTCTTCTATTTCAACCGATGATAATAGATTTTTAAATTCTATTTCATTGACCAATTTCATTGTGCTTTTGGTTAAAGAGTTTTTTTTTAGAAATTCATCATCTACCTTACATAGAACGTCTACAATAGCATTTCCAATTCCTAATATTTTCATTTATGCTTTTTTAGTTATTATTGGTTTTTTTCTATTAGGATAACAAGTCCTGCATATTTTACAACTAATGCCATAGCACTCTCTTGCTTTACAGTATTCTCTGCCATAGTAGATGATTTGAAGATGAAGTTTATTCCAAAATTTTTCTGGAAATAATTTTTTCAAGTCTTTTTCTGTTTGAATAACATTTTTTCCATTACTGAGCCCCCATCTTTGAGCTAATCGATGGATATGCGTATCTACTGGAAATGCTGGGTATCCAAATCCCTGAGACATTACCACACTTGCTGTTTTGTGCCCAACGCCTGGTAATTTCTCCAATTCTTCGAAAGTTTTTGGAACTTTTCCATTATAATTATTAATTAAAATTTTAGATAAATTATAAATACTTTTAGCTTTTACTCGAAATAATCCAATTTTTTTAATTAAATTTTCAATTTTTTTTCTTCCAAGCTTAACAAAATGTTCTGGTTTGTAATATTTTGGATAAATATTTTTTGTTACATTATTAACATTTATATCAGTGCATTGTGCTGAAAGTAATACCGAAAGTAAAAGTGTAAATGTGTTTTTATGATCTAGAGGGATCTCTGTAGTTGGATAAATTTTATTTAATATATTCAATACAATCTTTGATCTTTGAATTTCATTCATTATTTGAAATTCATTAAGTCTCGCATTGAGTATAATCCAGGTTTTTTTGAATTAAGCCACTTAGCAGCCATTAGAGCACCTTCAGAATACAAGGATCTATCAAATGCTTCATGATTTAGGGTTATTATTTCTTTACCACTAGAAAATTGTACTTCATGTTCACCAATAACTTCTCCTTTTCTAATTGAATTAAAGTTGATTTTATTTCCATATGGAAAATTTTTTCTATTTAAAAATTTTTTTCCAATTAGTTTGTAAAAATCTTTATTTTTACCAACTGCAATACCTTTTCCTAACATTAAAGCTGTTCCCGAAGGGTAATCTTTTTTATGTTTGTGGTGGATTTCAAATACTTTACTTAGATATTTATCTCCTAGTGAAGCCGAGGCTATTTCGGTTAAATACATCAAAAGATTTATTCCAAGACTCATATTCCCAGCTTTTAAAATAGGAATTTTTTTAGAAAATTTTTTTATTATATTCTCTTCTTTTTTGTTAAATCCTGTTGTGCCTATTACAACTTTTTTTTTTAATTTATAGGCAATCTTAAGAATTTCAAATGTACATTTTGGAATTGTAAAATCTATAATGACATCTATTTTTTTAAATGCATTTTCAGAGTTTAATTCTGGTTTAATTCCATTAAATTTTTTATTAATTAATCTACTTTCGGTAAGTGAAACTAAATTAAAATTTTTATCTGATCTAGATGATTTTATTAGTTGCTGGCCCATTCTCCCCATGCAGCCAGAGATTGCCAAATTAATTTTGCCCATAATTAGATAAATATGTTTATGTAGAGCAAACCATATCTTGTCCACAGCAAAGAGGGGATTTTATTTTGCCATGATCGTTGGGGCATTTTGATATTTGTACTTCTGTTCCGTCTTCGAGTTTCAAGATGTCATTTACTAGTGGATCATTACATTTTCCACAAGCTGCATTTACTGACATCCCACATTTTGAACATTCGTAAGTAGCCATTTAATCTCCTTAATTTAAATAATTTAATATTAAGGATAAACTTAACACTATGAATTAGTTTTTCCAGAAACTTTTAGCTTTTTCAAAGAATTTTTTTATGCTTGGGTTAGACTTTTCATTTTCAATCTCCCTAAATTTTTCAAGCAATTCCTTTTGTTCTCTATTTAATGAAATTGGAACTTCTGTATTAATTTGAACATACAGGTCTCCATTACCACTTCCTCTCATATAAGGCATACCTTTACCCTTCAATCTAAACTGTTTTCCACTTTGAGTTCCTTCAGGAATTTTTATTTTAGATTTACCTCCATCAATAGTTGGAATTTCGATAGTAGTTCCTAAAGCCGCATCAGCAATTGAAATTGGGTATTCAAAAAATAAATTTTCATCAGATCTTTTAAAAAGTTCATGAGATTTTACATTTATAAATAAATATAAGTCTCCTGTAGCTCCACCTCGTGTTCCTGCTTCGCCTTTACCAGCTAACCTGATTCTTGTTCCGTCATCAACTCCTTTAGGGATTGATACAGCTATTTTTTTTGAGGTTTGTTTAATTCCTTGACCATTACAATCACTACAAGGATGAGTTATTTCCTCACCACTTCCAGCACATTGAGGGCAAGTTTGTTGAACAGTAAAAAATCCTTGATTAGTTCTAACTCTGCCATTTCCACCACAATAAGTGCATCTATCAGCTGAGTGTCCTACTTTTGAACCACTTCCTTTACATGTTGTGCATT